>Ga0209500_10000516_pt1 | contig 33349 bp, 32 predicted proteins | sample S_140212_EF_Meta_FD_187323 | JGI IMG/M metagenome (GOLD analysis project Ga0209500, IMG submission 187323) | Freshwater microbial communities from Lake Simoncouche, Canada to study carbon cycling - S_140212_EF_MetaG (SPAdes) (version 2) | ecosystem: Environmental > Aquatic > Freshwater > Lake ...
GCCAAACTTGGCCGACAAAATTGTCGTAATCGCCGCTGTAAGCGTCGTCTTGCCGTGGTCTACGTGTCCAATTGTGCCCACGTTGACGTGGGGTTTGGTCCTCTCAAACTTGCCTTTTGCCATTTTCAATTCTCCAAAGAACGTATCCGTGCACAGGTTTTACGTCTGCACGACACTGCTTAATCGTCTCGCACGGATAACAAGACGGCGCATCGCCGCAGACAAGAAAAATTACTTGGAGCGTGCAGCAACAATGGCTTCGGCCACGTTGCGAGGTGCTTCAGAGTAGTGTTTGAATTCCATAGTGTAGGTTGCACGACCTTGCGACATCGAACGCAAAGTGGTGGAGTAACCAAACATCTCGGACAAAGGAACCTCGGCCTTGATGGCTTTACCGCCACCGACCATGTCTTCCATGCCTTGAACCATGCCGCGACGTGAAGACAAATCGCCCATCACGTTACCTGCATAGTCTTCGGGTGTTTCGACTTCAACAGCCATCATGGGTTCCAAAATAACGGGGCTTGCTTTTTTACAGCCTTCTTTGAAACCAAAAATAGCGGCCATTTTGAAAGCCATCTCGGATGAGTCAACGTCGTGGTAAGAGCCAAAGTGCAATGTGACTTTGACGTCAACAACGGGGTAGCCCGCCAACACGCCTGTGGTGAGCGCCTCAATGACACCTTTTTCTACAGCAGGAATATATTCGCGCGGCACAACACCGCCTTTGATCGCGTCAACAAACTCAAAACCTTTGCCCGCTTCGTTGGGTTCAATTTTGAAAACAACGTGACCGTATTGACCTTTACCGCCTGATTGACGAACGAATTTGCCTTCGCTGTCTTCGATAGTTTTGCGAATGGTTTCGCGATAAGCCACCTGGGGTTTGCCCACGTTAGCTTCAACTCCAAATTCACGACGCATACGATCGACAATAATTTCTAAGTGCAACTCACCCATGCCGGCGATGATGGTTTGACCTGATTCTTCGTCTGTTTTGACGCGGAAAGATGGATCTTCTGCGGCCAAACGCTGCAGTGCAATCCCCATTTTTTCTTGGTCAACTTTTGTTTTGGGCTCAACCGCTTGTGCAATCACAGGCTCTGGGAAAATCATTCGCTCGAGCATGATGATGTTGTCTGGGTCGCAAAGTGTTTCGCCCGTTGTTACGTCTTTTAAGCCAACGCATGCAGCAATATCGCCAGCACAAATTTCGTCAACTTCTAAACGGTTATTGGCGTGCATTTGAACAATACGTCCGATGCGCTCTTTTTTACCTTTGATGGGGTTGTAAACCGTGTCGCCTTTTTTGAGGACGCCAGAGTAAACACGCACGAAGGTGAGTTGACCTACAAACGGATCGGTCATGAGCTTGAATGCCAATGAAGAGAATTTTTCTTTGTCGTCGGCGTTGCGATGAACTTCTTTTTCATCGTCATCGGTGCCGCCAACTGGAGGAATATCCACGGGTGAGGGCATGAGTTCGATCACAGCGTCAAGCATGCGTTGCACACCTTTGTTTTTAAACGCAGTGCCGCACATCATGGGTTGAATTTCGGAAGCGATGGTACGCGTACGCAAACCCAAAGTGATTTCTTCTTCGGTGAGATCGCCCTCTTCCAAATATTTATTCATGAGATCTTCGGACGCTTCGGCTGCGGCCTCGACCATGTTTTCACGCCATTTTTTGGCATCCGCGAGCAACTCAGCTGGAATGTCTTCAAATGTGAACTTCATACCTTGTGAAGCCTCATCCCAAATGATAGCTTTCATTTTGCGCAAATCAACTACGCCTCTGAAGTTTTCTTCAGCGCCAATAGGAATCACGATTGGAATGGGATTGGCTTTGAGGCGCAATTTCATTTGGTCGTAGACCTTGAAAAAGTTGGCACCTGTGCGGTCCATTTTGTTGACAAAGGCCAAACGTGGCACTTTGTATTTGTTGGCTTGACGCCATACAGTTTCGGATTGGGGCTGAACGCCACCCACCGCACAGTAAACCATGCAAGCGCCGTCGAGTACACGCATGGAGCGCTCAACTTCGATGGTGAAGTCAACGTGCCCTGGGGTGTCAATGATGTTGATGCGGTGCTCGGGGAAAGACAAGTCCATGCCTTTCCAAAAACAAGTGGTGGCAGCAGAGGTAATCGTGATGCCGCGCTCTTGCTCTTGCTCCATCCAGTCCATGGTTGCAGCGCCGTCGTGCACTTCACCAATTTTGTGATTCACGCCGGTATAAAAAAGAATGCGCTCTGTCGTCGTGGTTTTACCAGCATCAATGTGAGCTGAAATACCAATATTGCGATAGCGCTCGATGGGGGTCTTGCGAGCCATGATGTTTACCTATTGTGTTGGTGACCCAATTGCACACCCGTTACGAGCAGGATATAGCTCGCAACGATCTGCGCAACCAGATCGGGTTCTTAGAAACGAAAGTGAGAGAAGGCTTTGTTGGCTTCGGCCATGCGGTGAACTTCGTCACGCTTTTTCATGGCGCCGCCACGACCTTCGGAGGCTTCAAGGAGCTCGTTGGCCAAGCGCAAAGCCATGGATTTTTCGCCACGCTTACGGGCGGCTTCTTTGAGCCAACGCATGGACAAGGCCAAGCGACGCACAGGACGCACCTCAACTGGCACTTGGTAGTTGGCACCACCGACACGGCGAGATTTAACCTCGACCATGGGCTTGACGTTGTTAACCGCAAGGTTGAACAACTCAAGCGGGTCTTTGCCAGACTTTTGTTGGATTTGCTCGAGAGCGCCATAAATAATGCGCTCTGCAACTGCTTTTTTTCCGCCTTCCATGATCACATTCATGAATTTGGAGAGCTCGACATTGCCATACTTGGGGTCAGGCAGAATTTCACGTTTGGGGACTTCGCGACGACGTGGCATATGAATTTCCTCTATTGCTTCAGTTGGCGTCTTTTCAGACGCCGCGAGAGCCAAAAAGACTCCCACTTACTCGACCCACGCTCACCATAGAGGTATATGCGCTTAGGGCCACTTCGTTTTGCACAACCGGCCAAGGCTGTAAAAACACCGGATAAGAAATTAGGCTTTCTTGGGCCGTTTTGCACCGTACTTGGAGCGTGATTGCTTGCGGTCTTTGACCCCTTGCAAATCGAGCGATCCACGCACAATGTGGTAGCGCACACCGGGCAAGTCTTTGACACGACCACCGCGCACGAGCACAACAGAGTGCTCTTGCAGGTTGTGGCCTTCACCGCCGATGTACGAAATAACTTCAAACCCGTTTGTGAGGCGCACTTTGGCAACCTTACGCAAAGCGGAGTTTGGCTTTTTAGGCGTAGTGGTGTAGACGCGCGTGCAAACACCGCGCCGCTGGGGGGAGTTTTGCATGGCGGGGCTCTTGGACTTGATCTTTTCGACCGTCCGTCCGTGGCGCACCAATTGGTTAATGGTTGGCATTGAAAAATTGTCCCTAGAACGTAAAAAACGAAAACATGATGCCCTTCGGCAAATTCCGAAAAGCCTTCTAGTGTATCAAGTTAATGGCGGGACTACAAGCAAAGGTTTGCGCGCACTGACAAGGGTTTGCGGTCGCTCACTTAATCCAAAGTCTTAAGGCATCCCAAGCACGCCCAAAAATACCCGCTTCTTCGACTGGACTCAGGCTGACCAAGGGCACATCGAGCAAGGTCCGGTTATCGATAAAGACCTTGAGTGTCGCCATATTTTGACCCAAAGCAATCGGCGCCACAAAGGGGTCGGGGCGCTCGACTTTGGTTTTGATGCGGTCAGCTTGACCCTGAGGCGCTGCAACAATAATGGCTTGTGGCCTGCCGACGCCTACCGTGTTTTCTTTTCCTTTCCAAACTGCAGGGGAAATGATGGGCTGAGCGGCTGCAAATAACTGCACCGCGTCAAAGGCGGTGAAGCCCCAATTGATGAGTTTTTGGGCTTCATTCGCTCTTGAAACCTCGCTACTGGCACCCAAAACAATGGCCAACAAGCGTCGCCCCGCTAAATTGGGGAAATCGCGCTTGGCTGTTGCAATTAAGCAATAGCCTGCGGTATCGGTGTGTCCTGTCTTGAGCCCGTCAACAGTGGGGTCCCGAAATAACAACAAGTTGCGATTGGTGTCATTGGCCAAGGGAGTTCCTGAATATCTGTATTTTTTAATTGAATAAAAATGCAAATGCATGGGGAAGTCTTGCATCAAGCGAGTCGCCAATATGGACAAATCATGCGCGGTGGTGGTGTGCCCAGCCTCTGTGAGGCCTTCAGGGTTTTTGTAACTGGTTTGCTTCATGCCTAAGGCCTTGGCTTGCATATTCATGAGCTGAACAAATTTTTCGACCGAGCCGCCAACGCCCTCGGCTAGCGAGATGGTTGCATCGTTACCTGATTGAACAATCATTCCTTTGATGAGGTCTTCGACAGGCACTTGCATTTTGGGATCGATGAACATGCGCGAGCCCGGCATCTTCCATGCGCGATTACTGACAGGAAGTGTTTGCGCGAGATTGATTTTTTTGGACTCCATAGCTTGAAACACCAAATAAGCGGTCATGAGTTTGGTGAGTGACGCTGGCTCAACAGGCGTGTTGGCGTCTTTTTGTGCCAATACTTGATTAGCGCTGACGTCGATGATTAAAAAAGATCGCGCCGCAATTTCGGGAGGTTGCGGCATTTGCGCAAATGCAAAACCAAAACCGCATATTAAAAAAATAATTGCAATGAATCGTCTAAAAATATATTTAAGAAAAAAAATCATGTTGTTAGATGTTGAACTACTCTTGATTTAAGCAATGGCAATTGTCCATGAAAAAAGTGTCCGCATCCTGGAAAAACCAAAACAGGTAAGGATTGAGGTCTTGCCCAATCTAAAACACTGCTTAGGGGAACCGTGTCGTCTTCTTCACCATGAATCACCAAGGTGTTGACGTGTAAATGTGTAGCAATATTTGCAACATCAAATCGCGAAGTGGCCACACCAACCAACACGGTGCGTTGAATACGCTCTGTTGATTCGAGATGCTTGTGGACCTGAGACGCAACAAAGGCGCCAAAAGAAAATCCTGCAATTGCGATGGGCCCCTCGGGCGATAACTGCTCGATGAGGCGAAGCATGTCTTCAACTTCTCCCACACCATTGTCATGGACACCATCGCTTTGGCCCACGCCACGAAAATTAAATCGCACAGCGCCCCAACCCGATTGAACAAATGCGCGCGCCAATGTTTGCACCACTTTGTTTTCCATGGTTCCGCCAAAAAGAGGATGCGGGTGCGCAATGAATGCAAATCCTTTGTGTGTGTGTGGCGGCTTGTCTAATAAAACTTCGATAAGGCCCATAGGGCCATGAAGCAATCGTTGCTCAGTGGTAGCGTTCATGTTTAACGACCGACATCGGGCGGCAAAACCAATCGCGCCACGACTTGACCATTTTGCAAATGAGACGAAACAATTTCATCGATGTCTGCCAAGTCAACAAAGCTATACCAAACCTCTTGGGGATAAACAACCGCAACGGGGCCGCCCGAACAACGATCTAAACAGCCCGCTTTGTTGACACGCACGCCACCTGGCCCCGTCAATCCTGCGCTTTTGACTTTGGCCTTGCAATGATCAAAGGCGGCTTGTGCATTGTGATTGGCGCACGCAGCCTGTCCGTTTTCACGATTATTGAGGCAGAAAAAAATATGATGTTTGTAATAAGTGTGTGTTTTCATGGTTTAAATTTTAAGTGCTCAAGGATGATTGTTTGGAATGGATTGCTAATTTAACAAGGGCGATCACAAGTACTGCATAGGGCCACAACCAGCCTAACCATTGGGCCAATCCATTAAATCGAATGAATCGTCCTTGCTCCCAGTTTTGTAAAGTTTGACCCAAGTAAACACTTTCGGGCGCTTGGTTGAGCATAAAGAGTTGCAACATCAAAAATAAAAATAAAAAAGTCCAACAAGTTCTTGACGGCGCAAAAATAAAAAGCATAGCCAAAATAAACCCCATATAAATAGCGATCCATGTGGCTTGATCAACCCACGCCCATGCGTGAGTCGGTCCAAAGGTAAGGCCAGACGTTAGCGCAGAAACAAAAACACCCATCACAATCAAAACCAAATTAGAAATCAATCGCCTGCGCCAGCTTTTTGTAACAGCCATCAATAGCAAACAGGGGATGATGAGGCCCAATGCCACGCACATCAACTCGACTAACGGCACCATGGGTTCAAGCTCCACATCTCTAAAGGGCAACCATTCCAAAAAGGGCGTGTCACGCAGCCATTCTCCAAGCGCTGTTTCTAACCTCTCTTGAATCTGCCCCAAACCAAAAGGAACCGACACAGGAAAAAGCAAAGCAAAAGGCCAAATCAAAATAAGCACCAATGGAATACTCGCCTCCTCGCTAAACCATTGCGATCGAAATGTGCTCCAACGCGACAACCAGCCCATTTTTTCGCCAGCAGCGGCCAATCCTGTGCCAAGTAAGCCGCCCAGGGTGTTGAGTAAAAAATCAGTGAGCGAAGGAACGCGCATTGGCAAGTACGTTTGCAATCCTTCCATCGCAAGAGACAACATCAGCATTAAAAAAATATGGAGCACAACAATGGGGCCGCGAAACCCCGATCGAATAGCGCCGAGGGTGAGCCAAAAGCCCAGTGGTACATAGCCCGCGATATTGGTGACCACATCAAACCAGGTCCAGTATTTAGGCCAAGGTGCAGTTAAAAATTCCCAAGGAAAAAGGCCTTGATTGCGCCAATTGTCAAACGGATAGAGACTGGCATAAACAATCAATGCCGAACTCACCCAAGCAAGCGGCCAGGCGGACGTTTTTTTCGCGGTCATTTTTAAAAAGGTTTGACAACGACCAAAATAACCGCGGCTACCATGAGTAAAACGGGCAGTTCATTGAACCATCGATAAAAAACATGCGAGGGCATCATCTGACCTTTTTCAAATTTTTTTAAATGCGCGCCGCACAGATGGTGGTAGCCCATGGTGACTACAACGATGGCCAGTTTGGCGTACATCCAACCTTGGCCTTGGCCCACGCCAAACCCGAGCCAAATCCATAAGCCCAATCCTAGCGCAGGGATCATCAAAAGGCTTGTGAAGCGCATCAGTTTGCGCGCCATCAACAGCAATCTTTCGCGCTCGGATTCTGAACCTGGTGGCACCATCGCCAGATTCACAAAAATACGCGGCAAATAAAAAAGTCCAGCAAACCAACTGGCAATAAATACGATATGAAAGGCTTTGATCCACAACATGATTGCAGTTTAGTGGTTTGTCCTATTCATATGTCAGCTTTTTTTTCACATTTGTTGTTTTGTGATGCTGAGTTGACACAAAACCTATCCAGTCTGTTGCACAATTTATTGATGAAACCACAAATCTCCTTCCCCACATCCCGCCCTCGTCGACTCAGAAGAGATGATTTCACACGTCGTTTGGTTCGCGAGAATGCCGTCACCGTCAACGACCTGATTTATCCTGTTTTTGTGCTCGAAGGTTCGGGGCGCCGAGAAGCCGTTGCTTCCATGCCAGGTGTAGAACGTTTGAGTTTGGATTTGCTGTTACCGGTTGCAGAAAATTGTGTGCGATTGGGTATTCCGGTGATGGCCTTGTTTCCCGTGATTTCGACACACCTCAAAACGCCAGATGGAAAAGAAGCAACCAACGGCAAGGGCTTGGTTCCCACGGTTGTTCAATCACTTAAAAGTCATTTTCCAGATTTGGGTGTGATGACTGATGTGGCGCTCGATCCTTTTACAAGTCATGGACAAGATGGTTTGCTCGACGACACGGGTTATGTATTGAATGATGAAACGATTGAAGTTTTGGTTCAGCAAGCACTCACACAAGCCCGCGCTGGTGTTGATATCGTTGCACCGAGCGACATGATGGACGGGCGCATTGGCGCGATTCGTCAAGCACTCGAAGCCGAAGGTCATATTCATACGCGAATCATGGCCTACAGCGCCAAATTTGCGAGTGCGTTTTATGGCCCATTCAGAGATGCAGTGGGTTCTGCCGGAAATTTAGGCAAGAGTAATAAAAAAGTTTATCAAATGGACCCCGGCAATTGCGACGAAGCACTCAAAGAAGTGGGCATGGACATCGCTGAAGGTGCGGACATGGTCATGGTGAAACCAGGCATGCCCTATTTAGATATTGTCAGACGCGTCAAAGATGAATTCAAAGTGCCCACATTTGCATATCAAGTGTCGGGCGAATACGCTATGCTGCAAGCGGCGGCCATTAATGGTTGGCTCGACCATGATGCTGTCATGATGGAGAGTTTGCTGGCCTTTAAGCGCGCAGGCGCCGACGGCGTTCTTACCTATTTTGCGGTGAAAGCCGCCGAGTGGCTGCACGAAAATTAAATTTATCCAACATGTTTGGTGAAGAATGCCAAGGCTCTTACCAAAGCTTCGTTGGTCGCAGTTTCGTCGTATGAACCTCTTTGGTCGCAATTAAAGCCATGATCGGCCTCGTATACGTGAACCTCCACTTGTGAATACGCCTTTTTAAAAGCTTCCACCGTGTCCATGGGGATCCAATGATCTTTTTTGCCAAAGTGCGCTTGAACAGGGCACTGCGGTTTACGTTTCATTTCGGCCTCTGTCGTGACGCCGCCGCCATAGTAAGGAACCGCGGCACTCAAACCCGTCACCAATTCAGCGCTTTTCCATGTGAGTAAGCCACCCCAGCAATAGCCCACGATGCCAACCTTGCCCTTGGTTGAAAAGCGACCCAAGTCGACTGCAGCTTGAATATCTGCAATGACGCCTGGTGCAGGCACGCCATCGATTTTGGTTTTAAGCGCGAAACCTGCATTCATATCATCGGGCGTGTAGCCCAGATTCACATCCAACTCAGCACGTGCAAAGGTTTGAGGTGCAATTGCTAAATATCCTGCAAGCGCGTAACCATCGGCCACGGCCTTGATGTGAGAGTTAACGCCAAAAATTTCTTGCAAAACAACAATCGCACCTCGTGGTGTATTTTTGGGTGACGCCATATAGGCAGGGCATTGAAAACCGTCGGATGCACGCAATTGAACCATCTGTCCCATGTCTTTTCTCCCTTTGATTGAAATTATTCAGATTAAATGATGGTACGACTTTGCACGCGTCGCTCCAAAAAATCAAGTCTATCTTGTCCCCAAAAGATCTCCCCATCAACCACATAACTGGGGGCTCCAAACACACCTGCATCAATCGCTTGTTGCGTATAGGCCTCATAGGCCTCTTGCGCGGCCTGGCTGTACGTCTTTTCAATTAACGAGGCGGCAAGGCCACATTTCTTGAGCAGCCCTTCCAAAATATTCATATCTGCAATGTTGAGTTCATCCACCCAAACTGCGGTTAAAACCGCTTGCGTGATATTCAATGCTGCGTCCGTGCCTTGATTCAAATCGATGGCGACAATTAATTTGGCTACGTCATCGGTTGAGACAGGGAAGAATTTGGACTTGAGGGTGAGTGGCACACCAAAATAGTTGCTGAATCTTTTTAATTCCACCAATCGGTAGGCTTGTCGCTGCGGCGCACGCTGTCGCAAAGGCAAACCGCCCGAAATCGGGAAAACTTTTCCACCTAAATCAACGGGCATCACATGGACCTGCGCCTTGGCTTGTCTGGCGATGGATACAAAGCGCGCATGGCCCAAATAAGCCCATGGGCTGTTGGGTGCAAAATAATAATCAATGCGCGGGTTCATTTATTTTTCTCCCGTGAATTAATTTTGTATTAAATAAGCATTCGAGAGCCTGTAAAGTACCCTGTTTTACTCCTGATCTGTTTTCTCTGCTGAGAGCAGTTAATAATCCATTGTTGATGGCTTAGACAATTTGAATCGAGAACTCACATGACAAATAAAATTTCACACTTTATCCAAGGTCAATCCACTGGCGCGAAAAGCGTGCGCACACAGGATGTCTTTAATCCTGCTACAGGCCAAGTCTGCGCGCAAGTGCATCTAGCGAGCACCGCCTGCGTTGCCGATGCAGTTAAAAGTGCAACTGCTGCATTTCCTGCATGGGCTGACACACCGCCGCTGCGACGCGCACGTGTGATGTTTAAATTTTTAGAGTTGCTCAACGCTCATCGCGATGATTTAGCGCGAATAATTACCACAGAGCACGGCAAGGTTTTTACCGACGCACAAGGTGAAGTCACGCGCGGCATTGAAATTGTTGAGTTTGCATGTGGTATTCCGCAATTGCTCAAAACCAATTTCACAGATCAAGTTTCAACAAGTATTGATAATTGGGTTATGCGTCAACCTTTAGGCGTTGTTGCAGGCATCACACCTTTTAATTTTCCTGTGATGGTTCCGATGTGGATGTTTCCGGTTGCAATTGCATGCGGCAATACTTTTATTTTGAAGCCTTCACCGATCGATCCTTCGCCTTCATTGCTGATGGCAGAGTTGCTTAAAAAAGCGGGCTTGCCCGATGGCGTATTTAATGTGGTGCAAGGCGACAAAGAGGCTGTTGATGCATTGTTGGTTCACCCCGATGTCAAAGCAATCAGTTTTGTGGGCTCCACACCGATTGCCAATTACATTTATGAAACGGGTGCGCATCATGGCAAACGCGTGCAAGCATTGGGCGGCGCAAAAAATCACATGGTTGTGATGCCCGACGCTGATTTGTTGCAATCGGTAGACGCACTGATTGGTAGCGCATACGGATCTGCAGGCGAGCGTTGCATGGCCATTAGCGTAGCCGTATTGGTCGGCGATGTTGCTGACAAAATCATGCCTCTCCTCATTGAAAGAACGCAACAACTCAAGGTATTAAATGGCACCGATCTTTCTGCAGAAATGGGACCGATCGTCACCGCGCAAGCGCATCAACGCATCACGGGGTACATCGATCAAGGCGTTAAAGAAGGCGCAAAATTATTAGTTGATGGCCGTCAATTCAACCCTTCGAAAACAGGCAAAGGATGTGAGAAAGGTTTTTGGATGGGCGGAACGCTCTTTGATCATGTGGGCACTGATATGCGCATTTACAAAGAAGAAATTTTTGGTCCCGTGTTGTCGTGTGTTCGCGTCAAAGATTTTGGTCAAGCCGTTGCGATGATCAATCAACATGAGTTTGGCAATGGCGTGAGTTGTTTTACACGTGACGGTAATATCGCACGCGAGTTTTCTCGCCGTATTCAAGTGGGCATGGTGGGCATCAACGTGCCCATTCCTGTGCCCATGGCTTGGCACGGTTTTGGCGGATGGAAGCGCAGTTTGTTTGGCGACATGCACGCATATGGTGAGGAAGGCGTTCGTTTTTACACCAAACAAAAAAGCATCATGCAACGTTGGCCCGAGAGCATTGGCAAAGGCGCAGAGTTTGTGATGCCCACATCCAAATAACAATGAGTGATTTAAATTTTGATTACATAGTTATTGGTGCAGGTACTGCGGGCTGTTTATTAGCCAATCGATTAAGTGCCAATGCGAGCAAACGCGTTTTATTGATTGAAGCAGGGCGCAAAGACGATTACCACTGGATTCATATTCCTGTTGGTTATTTGTATTGCATTGGTAACCCGCGCACCGACTGGTTGTACAACACCGCGCCTGCCGAAGGTTTAAACGGTCGATCGCTTCGCTATCCGAGAGGAAAAGTGTTGGGTGGTTCCTCAAGCATCAACGGCATGATTTATATGCGCGGGCAATCACGTGATTACGACAACTGGGCGCAGATCACATTAGACGATCAATGGAATTGGCAAAACAGTTTGCCGTTTTTTAAATTGCACGAAGATCATTATAAAGGCGCAGATGAATTTCATGGCGCTAAAACATCGCCCAGTGATTTGCTTGCGGCCCAAGGTGTTTATGAGAAAACGCTCAAACATAAAAAATCAGGCGGCGAATGGCGTGTTGAAAAGCAACGCTTGCGTTGGGATATTTTGGATGCTTTTTCGCAAGCCGCACAACAAGCAGGCATTTCGGCCACCGATGACTTCAATCGCGGTAACAACGAGGGCGTAGGTTATTTTGAAGTCAATCAACGCAAAGGATGGCGATGGAATACAGCCAAAGCTTTTTTAAGACCCGCTTGCTATTCGCGTCCTAATTTTGAAATGTGGACTTCTGCACAGGTGATGAAGTTGTTGTTCACCACACAAGCCGACGGCAAAAAAAGATGCTCGGGTGTTGATGTATGGGACGGCAAAGAGCGTGTAACAGCACAGGTTTCTGGCGAAGTGATTTTGTGTGCGGGTGCGATTGGCACACCTCAAATATTGCAATTATCAGGCGTTGGGCCCACTGATGTTTTGAAAAATAGTGGCATCGAGCAGCAAGTACATTTGAATGGCGTTGGAAAAAATCTTCAAGACCATTTGCAAATTCGTGCGGTGTACAAAGTAAATAATGTTAAAACGCTCAACACCATGGCCAACAGTCTTTTAGGAAAGTTGGCGATCGCAATTGAATATGCATGCAAGCAAACTGGGCCAATGAGCATGGCGCCTTCACAACTCGGCGCATTCACCAAAAGCGATCCGACTCGTCCATGGGCCAATATTCAATACCATGTGCAACCTTTGAGCTTGGATGCGTTTGGCGATCCCTTGCATTCATTTCCCGCATTTACCGCTAGTGTTTGTAATTTAAATCCAACCAGTCGCGGATCAGTCGACATTCAAAGTCCTGACTTCACACAAGCGCCTGTAATCGCACCTAACTATTTGTCAACGCCTGAAGATCGCAAAGTAGCTGCAGACTCTTTGCGCATCACACGAAAAATTGCGGCTCAACCTGCGTTAGCGCCTTATCGACCCGAGGAATGGAAACCCGGCATGCAATATCAAACCGACGATGAGTTGGCGCGCTTGGCTGGCGACATCGGCACAACGATTTTTCATCCCGTGGGAACGGCTCGGATGGGCGCACTCAGAGACGATGAGGCGGTTGTGGACTCACGCCTGCGCGTTAGAGACGGACAAGGATCATGGGTTCGAGGCCTGCGCATTGCCGACGCCAGCGTCATGCCCAGCATTACCAGTGGCAACACCAATAGCCCAACGCTTATGATTGCAGAGAAAGCCGCGCAATGGATTGCTCATTCAGCCGATTAATTCGGGAAAGCACCTACAAGGACAGAGGCTTATCAAGATTAGAATTCAGGAACAGAACTGATAACCTATTGCGGTATTCTGAGGGTTTGAGGAGACACTAAATAATGAAATACCCCCCAATCATGGAGGGAGCAAACTAAAAAAGCACTGTTCATCACAGTGCTTTTTTTATTCAAATTTTAAGCAACAACGAATGCAATAATCTCACGCATGGAATTAATTATTGTCACCATTGCGGCGGGCTTGGCGGGTTTTATGGATGCGATCGTTGGTGGTGGCGGTTTAATTTTGGTGCCTGCTTTATTTGCCAGCTTTCCCGAAGCGCATCCCGCCACAATGTTGGGCAACAACAAGTCAGCATCGCTGTGGGGCACGATCATGGCTAGTTGGCAATACAGCCGACGCGTTCATTTGCAATGGCAAACTTTGATAGTTGCGGGAGCGTTTGCATTCATTGGATCGTTGGCAGGGGCGTGGAGCGTGACACAAATATCGCCAAACTTTTTACGAAAAATATTACCCTTTGTTTTGGTTGGCGTTTTGATTTACACGTTGATTAAAAAAAACATGGGGCGGACACACGCACCACGTTTTGAAAATCATGCTCAAATATTTGCGATGTCATTGATTGGTTGTGCAGTTGGTTTTTATGATGGATTTTTTGGGCCAGGAGCGGGCAGTTTGTTGGTGTTTTTTTTGGTTCGCACGCTAGGGTATGATTTTTTAAATGCTTCTGCAAATGCAAAAATTTTAAATATGTTTAGCAATGCAGCGGCGTTGTTATTGTTTTCATGGCACGGTCATGTCTGGTGGCATATGGCCCTGCCACTTGCTGTTGCCAACGTAGCAGGGAGTTTTTTAGGTTCACGCATTGCACTCGTGCACGGATCGCAATTTGTGCGATGGGTTTTTATTTTTGTGGTGACGCTATTGATTTTAAAAACTGGATTTGGCGCACTGGGGCATTGATTAATTTAATTAGCGCGTGCAATTTTTATCACGGCCGTATTGGCAGAGCTGGTTTTTACAGCTGCAGGCGGCGCCTCTGGTGGCGCTTCATTTTTGGGTGGCCAAGGCATATTGGACAATTCGCGCGGTTTGCCAATCGGGCGGGTTGCCAAACCTTTTTTAACAGCTTCAATATCTTCTATAGACGGATATTGTTTCATCAAAATAAAATCAAAAATTCGTCTCGCAATAGGTGCTGCATTTTGCGCACCAAATCCAGCGTTTTCAACGACCATCGCAACCACAACCTTCGGATCTTCTGCTGGCGCATAAGCCATATATAAAGCATGATCTCTCATGCGCTCATCAATTTGTGAAGCGTTGTATTTTTCGTTTTGCTTTACAGTAAAAACCTGTGCTGTACCCGTTTTGCCTGCGCTAACGTAGGTGGCACCGACAAAACTCGACGCCGATGTGCCTTCAATATTGACGCCCACCAATGCTTTTTTAATGATGTCAATGTTTTCTTGATTCAGGGTCAATTGTTCAACGGGCTCTTTGGCAACGGGCGTTGCTTGTTTGGTTTCAACGTCAACCACTTCTCTGACCAAATGTGGTTTCATCTTGATGCCGTTGTTGACCACGATGGCTGTGGCTTGAGCCAATTGCAAAATCGTAAAGCTGTTGTAACCCTGTCCAATTCCAAGTGAGATGGTTTCACCCGAATACCATCGTTGCTGCTCTGGTTTTTTATAGTTTGTTTTTTTCCACTCGGTCGATGGCAAAATTCCATGCGACTCGCCCAAGATGTCGATGCCAGTGAGCTGTCCAAACCCCAAGGGCTTCATTTGATCGTGAATCAAATCAACGCCCATGTCTCGCGCCAGCAAATAGTAATATGTGTCACATGATTGAACAATTGATTTATACATATCGACAGAGCCGTGACCGCCTTCTTTGTCATCACGAAATCGATGATTGCCAAACATAAAATAACCAGGGTCAGAAATAAATTGTGAGGGCGTGCGTTTTCCCGTTTGCAATGCCGCCAAAGACATGAATGGCTTGTAAGTGGAGCCTGGTGGATAAGTTCCGCGCAATGCACGATTAAGCAAAGGTTTATCTAAGGACTCGTTGAGTACGGCCCAGTTTTCGGAATCGATGCCTTCGACAAATAAATTAGGATCGAAGGTGGGTTTGCTAACAAATGCCAAGACCTCGCCAGTTTTGGGATCAATGGCAACCAATGCGCCACGGCGATTGCCGTATAAATCTTCCACCAATTTTTGGAGCTTGATGTCGATGGACAAAACCACAGTGTTACCAGGTGTTGCCAGGCTGCTTCTCAGACGCCGAACTGCACGACCGCCTGCTGAGGTTTCCATTTCATGAACACCTGTTATGCCATGCAATTGGGTTTCATAACTTTGTTCAACGCCTAATTTGCCAATATAGTCGGTGCCTCTGTAATTAGCTTCGTCTTCTGAGCCCGCTAGTTTTTCTTTTTCGCTGGCGTTGATACGACCAATGTAACCAATCACGTGGCTTGCCAATTCACCATATGGATAATTTCTAAATAGTCTCGCTTTGATTTCAATGCCAGGAAAGCGATAGCGTTGCGCGGCAAAGCGCGCCACTTCCTCATCGCTCAAGCGTGTTCGTATCGGCACCGATTCAAAACTTTTAGATTCTTCGCGTAACTTTTTAAATCGACGTCGATCGCGCCCCTGAATGTCAATTACTTCGGCGAGTTGATCGATGACTTCTTCTATTGGCGCCATCACTTTTGATGCGGTGATCTCTAATGTGTAAGCTGAATAGTTGGTCGCCAGCACAATGCCATTTCTATCCATGATGACGCCACGATTGGGGACGATGGGCACAATTGCAGTTCGATTGCTTTCTGCTTGTTCATTCAGATCTTCGTAGCGCCAAAGTTGCAAATAAACTAATCGTGCAAACAATAAAAAAAAGGCCAACAACACCATAAAAGTAACAATCAGCGCCCGCCCTCTGTAGCGACGCAAATCAACTTCAACATCGCGCATTAAATTCATAGCGGTCGATTCTCATCAGGATTGGGAGCTCGCCTTTGTGGTGCTAATAAAAGCGCGGTCACCATCGGCCAAAAAATTGCTTGAATGATTGGAGCAAATATCAGCGTCCATCCTGGAAACAATCCGCCCGCAGACAGCCGCACAATTAATTCGAGCAGATGACAAATTGCAAACACAGGCAAGACCTGCATCGCTTGAGAAGACACACTAAACCACAACAGCCGACGATGAATCATCTTTGCTAAAAATCCTTGAGCAGTGAATGAAAGCGCGTGTTGTCCCAACAATGATGATTGATGCACATCCAACAATAAACCCAAAACAAATGCTGTGCCAATACCCACGCGCATGGGTTGATGAACAGCCCAAAACACCAAAACAACGGCAACAAAGTCGGGCATCCACGCTGCATTGCCTGTAAAGGCCATGCTCAACAACATGTCGATTAAAAAAACAAAGACAAGACTGAAAATAATAAACAGTTGATTAGCTGGCAACAACAGTTGATGGCCACGTGGCATGATCATCGACGGCCCCCTCTGGCTTGCAAGGGGACTTGTTTTTCAGCCGCGGGGCGAGGTGGCAAATCAGTGCCTACGGGTTCGAGAACCATCACCAGTCTCGCACCTTGGGCATGCGCCAATGGTTCGCACAAAATACGCGCAAACACCGTATCTGCTCTGCGCTCAACTTTGCTCACCTTTGCAACCATCACACCCGCAGGGTAAACACCATCCACACCACTGGTTGTCAAAATGTCTCCTACTTCAATATCTGCATTAGTCGCCATGTAGCGCAACTCCATCAAAGGTGCGCCGCCAGCTTCGCCAAATGCGACACCTCTTGCACCCGTGCGAGTATTTAACACAGGAATGGAATGCTCTTTATCAATCACCAAGGTTGCTTCACTCACCAACGGATACACACGCGTGATTTGTCCCAAAATACCAAGCTCATCCATCACTGGAGAGCTGAGTTTGATTCCTTGCGCACTGCCTTTATTTAAAATAAATTTTCGCGTGTAGGGATCGGGCGCGTCGTAAATGACTTGCGCAATCACACCACTGCTGTTTTGTCTTTCGCTCAACGCTAAGAGTTGACGCAATTGTTGATTTTCTAATTGCAATTGTTCAACTTGAGTGGCTCTCACAGACAGTTTGAGCAATTGAATTTTGGACGAAGCCACTTGCGCTTGCGAATTATCTCTGGATTCAAAATATTGGATGCTTCCTTCCCACAACTCAATGGGTTGCCTGGCCATCCACTGAACGGGATATAACACCATCGATAAGGACCAGCGAATCGGCTGTATCAATGTGTAACGCACATCGGCAAACATCAACAATGCCGATAAGGCGCTAAAAAAAATAAGTTTGGTGAGTGCCGACGGCCCTTGTTTAAAAAAGGGTGGGGGTGAACTCTCTAAAGTGCCGAGTGCCATATGCTCGGTGAGATTTACTCGCTGGTGAAGATGGACCCTAAGCGCTCCATACGCTCTAGAGCCAAACCACAACCGCGAACAACGCAAGTTAAGGGGTCTTCTGCAACCAAAACAGGAAGGCCTGTTTCTTCAGCCATTAAACGATCAAGGTCGCGCAACAAAGCGCCGCCGCCTGTGAGCATCATGCCGCGCTCAGCAATGTCAGCACCGAGTTCGGGAGGCGTTTGCTCCAACGCATTTTTGACGGCGGAAACAATGTTGTTGAGCGGATCGGTGAGCGCTTCTAATATTTCGTTGGAAGAAATGGTGAACGAGCGCGGTACGCCCTCAGATAAATTGCGACCCTTGACTTCCATTTCACGCACTTCGCTGCCTGGAAACGCAGATCCAATTTTCTTTTTGATGGCTTCTGCTGTGGGCTCGCCAATGAGCATACCGTAGTTGCGTCGGATGTAATTGATGATGGCCTCGTCAAACTTATCGCCACCGACACGAACGCTACCCTTGTAGACCATGCCGCCCAATGAAATCACGCCCACTTCGGTGGTGCCGCCACCGATATCGACCACCATGGAGCCGGATGCGTCACTGACAGGCAATCCTGCACCAATCGCGGCGGCCATGGGTTCTTCAATAAGATACACCTCAGAGGCTCCAGCGCCCAATGCAGACTCGCGAATCGCGCGTCGCTCAACTTGCGTCGATCCACAGGGCACACAAATGATGATGCGAGGACTGGGTTTGAGGACCGAGCGGGGGTGAACCATCTTGATGAATTGCTTGAGCATTTGCTCGGTGACGGTGAAATCGGCAATCACGCCGTCTTTCATGGGGCGAATGGCTTCGATGTTGCCAGGCACTTTGCCCAACATGGCTTTGGCCTCGTGACCAACCGCCTGAATGGTTTTTTTGCCCTGTGGTCCGCCTTCGTGGCGAATGGACACGACCGAAGGCTCGTCAAGCACAATGCCTCGATCTCTAACGTAGATCAAAGTGTTGGCGGTTCCTAAATCGATAGCTAAATCGGTTGAAAAATACCGACGAAATGCTCCAAACATCACAATCCTCTCAGGGCAATTATTTCAAGCGCAAAGGCGAGATAATAACCGATGGGTCTGCATCCATCCCGTTTTAACGATCTTTTATTTGGAAATTTCTGAACATGTCTCTCAATCCGCAAGATATACAACGCATTGCCAATTTGGCACGCTTGTCCTTGGATGAATCGCAAAGCAAGCGTATGCGCGAACAAATCAATGGTTTTTTTGATTTGGTCACACAAATGCAAGACATCAACACAGAGGGCATCGAACCCATGTCGCACCCCGTGGATTTGATGCAATTGCAAACCCTGCGCCTGCGCGATGATGTCGCGAGTGAGCCAAACCACCGCGAAACTAATCAGCGCAGCGCTCCAGCAGTTGAGCGTGGTTTGTTTTTAGTACCGAAAGTGATTGAATAAGCCATGGATGAATTGAATCGCAGTGGCGTCGCCGAGCTCGCCCAACAATTGCGCAACAAAAAAATAAGCGCTGTCGAGTTATCACAACATTTTTTAAAACGTGCACAAGCCGATCAACACGGTAGTTTTTTGCAAAATGGTTTTAATGAAGAGGCCACCTTCCGACAAGCGCGCGAGGCTGATGCATTGATTGCCAAGGGTGATGCCTCACCTCTTTTAGGTGTACCCATTGCGCACAAAGATATTTTTGTGACCCAAGATTTTGTTACCACTGCAGGCAGTCAAATGCTCAACGGTTACCAATCGCCATTTGATGCGACAGTGGTGCGCAATTTAGGCGTGGGTCATGGCGGTGCTGGCATGGTCACCATCGGCAAACTCAATTGCGATGAGTTTGCAATGGGCTCATCCAACGAAAACTCCGCCTACAGTGTGGTTAAAAATCCGTGGGATGCATCGCGCATACCCGGTGGATCCTCAGGTGGTAGTGCGGCGGCGGTTGCCGCTTGCGTTGTGCCTGCAGCCACGGGTACCGACACAGGCGGATCGATTCGACAGCCAGCGAGTTTTTGTGGCATCACAGGCATCAAACCAACCTACGGTCGTGCGTCTCGATATGGAATGATTTCTTACGCATCGAGCTTGGATCAAGCAGGTCCCATGGCACGCAGCGCGCAAGATTGTGCTTTATTGCTGAGCTCCATGTGTGCGCCGGATTTAGATCGCGACTCCACATCATTGGATATTGCTCGCGAAGATTTCTCAAAAAATTTGATGACACCCTTAAAGAGCGCAGGAAAAAATGGCGCGCTCAAAATTGGCGTGCCACATGAGTGGTCCATGGGTACAACTGCACGTGGCAAAGCAAAACAAATCGATGAGTCCATATCCCTGAATATTTCTAACGCTTTAAAACAATTGCAACAATCAGGCGCGCAATTGGTCGAAATCGATTTGCCACACGCGCATTTGGCCATTCCTGTGTACTACATCATCGCGTCTGCAGAAGCCAGTTCCAACCTGAGTCGTTTTGATGGTGTCAAATTTGGTCACCGCACGTCGTCGCCTGTTGATCTCATCGACATGTACAAAAAAACACGCACCGAAGGTTTTGGCGATGAAGTGCTGCGTCGCATCATGATTGGTGCTTATGTGTTGTCGCACGGTTATTACGACGCGTATTATTTGAAAGCACAAAAAATTCGCAGGCTTATCGCCAAAGATTTTGAAGCTGCTTTTCAAGCGTGCGATGTGATTGCGGGGCCAGTTGCGCCAACCGTGGCTTGGAAATTAGGTGACAAAGCAGATGACCCTGTCGCGAATTATTTGGCCGATATCTTTACCTTGCCCGCGTCATTGGCAGGTTTGCCAGGCATGAGTATTCCTGTGGGGCTTGATGGTGCAAACATGCCCATTGGCATGCAACTCATTGGTAACTATTTATACGAATCGTTGTTGCTCAATGTGGCTCATCAATTTCAAACCATCACCTCGCACCACACGCTCAAAGCAGGAGGTGTTGTATGAGCACCAAACTTGTTCAAGGCTATGAAGTGGTGATTGGTTTTGAAACCCACGCTCAGCTGTCGACTCAAAGCAAAATTTTTAGTCGCGCGCCGATTGCATTTGGTGCAGAGCCCAATACACAAGCATGCGCCGTTGATTTGGCATTGCCAGGCACTTTGCCCGTGATGAATAAAGGTGCGGTTGAACGCGCCATTCAATTGGGTTTGGCTTTGGGCTCACACATCGCGCCAAAAAGTATATTTGCCAGAAAAAATTATTTTTATCCCGATTTACCCAAGGGCTATCAAATCAGTCAATTTGAAATTCCTGTGGTGCAAGGTGGTGAGGTTTCTTTTTTCTTAAATGACGAAAAGAAAACTGTGCGATTGGTGCGTGCGCATTTGGAAGAAGATGCTGGCAAATCTTTACATGAAGATTTTGTTGGCATGACGGGAATTGATTTGAATCGCGCGGGCACGCCGCTCTTAGAAATAGTGACCGAACCTGACATGCGCTCGAGCGATGAGGCCGTTGCCTACGCTAAAGAGTTGCACAAAATCGTCACATGGATTGGTATTTGTGATGGCAATATGCAAGAAGGATCGTTTAGATGCGACGCCAATGTATCGGTGAGAAAGCCAGGTGCTGAGATGGGCACACGGCGTGAAATAAAAAATCTCAACAGTTTTAAATTCATGCAACAAGCCATCGACTTTGAGGTGCGTTGGCAAATCGATCAAATCGAAGATGGTCAAGCCATTCAACAAGCCACTGTTTTGTTCGATCCCGATACGGGTGAGACGCGTGCCATGCGCACCAAAGAAGATGCCGCCGATTACCGTTATTTTCCAGACCCAGATCTACCCCCCTTGGTCATTGACGAGGAATGGATTGCACGTGTTCGCTCTGAGATGCGCGAATTGCCTCGCGTGATGGCAGAACGATTTGTACGTGACTACGGTTTGCCCGAATACGACGCAGCAATGCTCACGCAAAGTCAACAAATGGCAGTTTATTTTGAAGCTGTTGCCAAGGCTTGTAGTCAAGCCAAGTTAGCCAGCAACTGGATCATGGGCGACTTGTCGCGCCGACTCAACGCGCAAGAGATGACGTTTGAACAAATGCCAATTAAAGCAGCCACGCTCGCATTGTTGATCACACGCATTCAAGACGGCACCCTCTCCAATAATGCAGGCAAACAAGTGTTGGATGCATTGTGGGTAGAGGGCGGCGATGTGGACACCATCATCGTTTCTAAAGGCCTCAAACAAATGAACGACACGGGCGCGCTTGAAACAATTGTTGACGAAGTGATTGCGTCCAACGCAGACAACGTCGCACAATTGAGAGCGGGCAAAGAAAAAGCGTTCAACGCATTGGTGGGTCAGGTGATGAAGGCCAGCAAAGGTAAAGCCAATCCACAGAAAGTGAACGATCTACTCAAGATAAAGTTAAGTTGATGACACACAAACCTCATCTTGTATTGTTGCCCGGCCTCATGTGCAACGACGTGTCATGGCAACCCGTGCTGGATCAACTGCATGCACACGCCACCTGCCAATTGATCGACCACGGCAACGCTAATACTTTAGTGCAAATGGCCGAGCATGTTTCAAAAGTGGCGCCGCCGCAATTTTGTATGGCAGGTCACTCCATGGGCGGACGCGTTGCATTGCAAGTGTGCCGACTCGTGCCCCATCGTATTCAAAAACTGGCGCTCATGGGAACGGGTTATCACGCATTGCCTGCGGGGCAAGAAGGCATCGATGAAAAAAACAAACGACAATCTTTTTTAGACTTGGCACAAACCAAAGGTGTTCGTCGATTAGCCATTGCTTGGGTGCAAGGCATGGTCTCACCAGAACACCTCAAAGATGCAGCGCTGATTGAGCGCATCGTACAAATGTTTGAAACAAAATCTGCTGACATTTATGGGTATCAAGTGAATGCGTTGTTGACGCGCCCTGATGCAACCGATGTTTTAAAAAACTTGAACATGCCAACTTGCGTGGTGACCGGCGAATTTGATTCATGGGCGACACCGGAACAACACCAAGAAATTTGTGATCTGATTCCTTCAAAACCCCAACTCAATGTAATTAAAGATTCGGGGCATATGATGATGATGGAAAACCCGCAGGGGACCTTGGACGTTTTGGTGAAGTGGTTGCGAGGGTGAGCTTTTTGCAAAAAGAAAATTAGACTAAACCCCATACTGCTCCTATACCCTTGCACGGCTTGTAAATGTTTTTTCATCGCATCACCGCCTTGCGACGACAAATAACCCACCAAATCATCCAATTGCGCAATAGTACACACGTGCATACCCAAGTGTGCTTTCACATATTGAACAGCGCTGTAATTCACATCTTTGATTGAACCGTCGGCAGATTTTTCTGTCGCCATTTCTTGCCGATCCAATGCAATTGCAACTGCGTGCGCTTTAGCACCTGCCGCTTCTATCAAAGCAATGGATTCGCGCACCGCAGTTCCTGCGCTCATTACATCGTCAACAATCAATACGCGACCCTTTAAGGGTGCACCCACCAATTGGCCGCCTTCGCCGTGGTCTTTGGCTTCCTTGCGGTTGTACACAAAGGGCACATTTTTTCCCAATCGTGCCAATTCGATGGCAACAGCCGCACCCAATGGAATGCCTTTGTATGCAGGACCAAATATCATGTCAAACTCGATGTTGCTTTGCATGAGGCTTTGCGCGTAAAACTCTGACAATTTGCCCAAACTCGCGCCATCGTCAAATAATCCCGCATTAAAAAAATAAGGGCTCAGGCGGCCCGCTTTGGTTTTAAACTCACCAAATTGAAGCACGCCGCAATCCAACGCGAACTGCACAAATTGTTGCGCCAATGCATTGTTGGTTTGTTTTTTTTCATTCATGGGGACGTCCTTGTTCAAACTCACCAGTCTCAACCTCAACGGGATTCGTTCTGCAGCACGCAAAGGCGTGCAATCGTGGGTCGAGCGTGTCAAACCAGATTGTATGTGCGTGCAAGAACTCAAAGCACAAGCCGATGACGTGATTGGCACTTTTGATTCCATGACCAACTTGCAAGGCTATTTTCATTTCGCACAAAAAAAAGGCTATTCGGGTGTTGGCATTTACACCAAGCACACGCCGAGCGATGTGATCGTTGGTTTTGATGGTGGCGAGTTTGACGACGAGGGGCGTTATGTGGAATTGCGTTTCGACACACCCACGCGCAAATTTTCTATCATCAGCAGTTATTTTCCAAGCGGCTCGTCGGGCGAAGACCGACAAGATGCCAAATATCGTTTTTTAGATGCGATGGGGCCGCACTTGCTCGCCCTTCGTGAACAACGCGAATTTATTTTGTGCGGCGACATCAACATTGCGCACCAAGAAATCGATTTGAAAAATTGGCGCAGCAATCAAAAGAACAGTGGCTTTTTACCACAGGAACGCGCGTGGATGACGCAATTGATTGCAGACTCCAAAGTGCTCGACGTCTATCGACAACTGCATCCGGACACCACCAACGCTTGTTACACCTGGTGGAGTAATCGCGGACAAGCCTACACCAACAACGTGGGCTGGCGTTTGGATTACCACTTGGCGACAGCGTCAATAGGACGTACCGCCAAGCTTGCAGAAGTTTTTAAGGATGAGCGCTTTTCGGATCACGCACCGATTACGATTGACTACGAGTTTAAATTTTAAATCTCATTCATGTCCGCCCCCTTTTGTATGGCACTTGTAACTCAATACAACTGCACGGGGTCTCGAATATGCCGTATATAACAAATTCCAAAGTTTTGAAACAACAATTTTTTTATCTTTTAATTCATCATGAATTTGTTGCATCACCAATGTTTCATAGGGGTTAGCAATCGCTGTGATACGCGCTGTAAAATTAACGCCCTGGCCGTAGACATTCAATTTGTTTTTGTAGATTAATGAGCAATGAACACCGACCCCGAGCTCAATCGCCTCCTTGTTGGTTTTAATCGTTGAAGCTAATTGTTGAATTTAAATACTTGCGTTGACCGCATTTGCAACGGAGTCAAAACCAGCAAAAATCCGTCACCCAAGCTTTTAATCATGTCGCCTTGATTTTTAGTAACAATGCGCTTGGACACATGGACGAGCAGTTGTTGACACAGTGTAATGGCGTGGGTTTCATGAAGAGTCATCCACCGCACAGACTCTACCCAATCGACAATCACAGCATTTTTGTAATAGCGCCTCAATAAAAGCGGGCCTTGTTGCAAATTGCCGCTAGGCGCAATTGGACGAGCAACAGTTAAATCGGTTGAAAGCATATTGATGAAGTGTGAGTTAAATATCACTCCACTTTATGCTTGTCAGACCAAAAAAGAAGAGAAAAACTTAAATACTTTGTATGTTTAACTTAACAACGGTTTGCACTTATTGTTTTATCATTTGCCCTTGTGTTGCTTTTTGAAAAAGGGGCAACACCTTGTCCATGTTGGCTTGCATTTCTTGAATGCGCGAACTTCCTGCAGGATGTGTACTCATCCACTCGGGGGGCGCATTGGTATTGTTGGCCGACATTTTGTTCCACAATGAAATGCCAGCGCGCGGATCAAAGCCCGCACGCGCACCCAACTCCATGCCAACCAAATCAGCTTCTGTTTCATCTTCTCTGCTAAATTTAAGCGTCAACAAGTTAGCTCCACCACGCGCCACCATATCAGTTAGACGTGGATCAATACCAAAAAGTCCAGAAATAATCGCGCCGCCAATTCTGCTAGCGCCCTCTGTTGCAATACCTTTACCCATGCGCTCGCGTGCGTGTTCACGTAATGCATGTGCAACTTCATGGCCCATCACCATAGCCACCTCATCATCCGTTAGCTCTAGTTTTTTGAGAATGCCGCTAAAAAATGCAATTTTTCCGCCCGGCATACAAAAAGCATTCACTTGATTGGAGCCAATCAAATTAATTTCCCACTTCCAAGTTTTTGCGCGCGGATTCCATTCATAACTGTGCGGAATGATTTTTTGAGCAATCTCACGCAGTCGAATCACTTGTGGATTGGTTTCTGACGCCAAAGCATTTTGTTTGTTCGCTTGCTGAAGTAATTGTTGATATTGTTGTCTCGCTGAGCCTTCAAGCTCTTCTGCAGGTACAAATTTCGCAAACGCCGATGACTTACCGACCTCCACACCCTCACGCGCATTTGCTAGATTGGGAAGCAAGCCAACACCCGCCATACAAAAGGCGCAACGGTGTAAAAGTTGGCGTCGATTCATTATTGAAAGTATATTAAAAAAATAATTACCAAAAACAACAACAAGATAGGAAAATGTCCATTATGGTAGAAAACGCAAAACCCGTCATCACGACAAGCCCTATATCTTGGGTTAAAACAATTCTTATTTATTTAGAGCCCGCAAGTTTACGCATGCTCAGTTTGGGATTTTCTGCAGGATTGCCTCTTTTGCTTGTTTTGGGGACCTTAAGTTTTAGACTTCGAGAAGCGGGTATTGATCGAGGCACCATTGGTTTTTTGAGTTGGGTCGGTTTGGCCTATGCATTCAAATGGTGTTGGGCACCGCTGGTCGATCGCATGCCTTTTCCGTTACTCACGCATTACTTAGGACGACGCAGAAGTTGGCTTCTCTTTTCTCAAATTTTGGTTGCAGCGGGTTTGTTGGGCATGGCTTTTCATGACCCCCAACAATCGCTTTCAACTCTGGTCGTTTGGGCTGTGGTGGTTGCGTTTGGTTCTGCAACGCAAGACATAGCCCTAGATGCATTTCGCATTGAATCGGCTCGAGCTGAAGTTCAAGCCGCCTTAGCCGCAAGTTATCAAGCGGGTTATCGCATCGCCATGATTTGGGCTGGCGCAGGTGTTTTATGGATTGCAGCCAGTCAAGAAGTTGCAAGTGCGGGCTTATATCAACAAACTGCATGGCAATGGGCTTACTGTGTGATGTCTGCATCCATGTTGGTTGGCATTGTCACCGTTCTTTTTTCGATCGAACCTATGCGTATCGAAATACCGCAAGCACGCAACTTCCAAGAATGGTTACATGGCGCATTGATTGAACCGTTTGCAGATTTTTTAAATCGCTATCGATGGCACGCTGTATTGGTTCTCAGTTTAATCGCCATGTACCGAATCAGCGATGTGGTGATGGGTATCATGGCCAATCCTTTTTATGTCGACATGGGTTACACCAAAGCGGAGGTGGCAGCCGTCACCAAAATTTATGGCGTTATGATGACGCTTGTCGGCGCATTTGTGGGTGGAGCGATGGCATTGCGCTGGGGTGTGATGCGCATATTGATGCTCGGCGCGATATTAAGTGCTTTTAGCAATTTGTTATTTGCTTGGTTAAGTTTTCATGGCCATGATGTGCATGCACTCATTCTTGTTGTGTCTGCAGATAACCTCAGCAGTGGTATTGCCTCTGCGGCATTTATTGCTTATTTGTCTTCTCTCACCAATGTTCAATACTCAGCAACGCAGTACGCCATGTTCAGCTCGCTCATGCTCTTGCTTCCCAAATTTTTAGCTGGCTTTTCTGGTGCTTATGTGGATGCGCAAGGCTATCCATCATTTTTTGTGGCCACCGCTTTATTAGGATTGCCCGTCTTAATTTTGGTGGCTTTAGCCTCGCGATATGGTCAAGCCATTGCACTACAGAAAAAATAAAACTTTATCCGTGCGAATGCACGTGCTCGCCCTCTTTGAGTTGATACACCGTGCTGCAATACGGGCATTTGCCTTGACCTGTTTTTGCAATATCTAAATAAACTTTGGGGTGGCTGTTCCACAATTTCATATCCGCTTTAGGGTTGGGGCAAAAAATGCCCCCGTGCCCATTGAGATCTTTGGCTAGTAATTGAACCGATTCACTCATTAAATATTTCTCCTGATGCGTAAGCCATCAAACCAGTGTGAGCCAGTGTGCGTATTTGGGATTGCGTCCATTCACAATATCAAAAAACGCCGATTGAATTTTTTCGGTGATGGGGCCACGACTACCCGCACCAATTTCGATGCGATCCAACTCGCGAATTGGTGTCACCTCAGCAGCTGTTCCGGTAAAGAATGCTTCATCGCTGATATAAATTTCGTCACGCGTGATGCGTTTTTGCACGATCTCAAGACCTAAGTCTTTGGCAATATGAAAAACCGTGTTGCGTGTGATGCCGTTGAGCGCGCCAGCCGATAAGTCTGGCGTATAAATGACTCCGCCTTTGACAACAAAAATATTTTCGCCGGCACCTTCAGAAACAAAACCCGATGAATCGAGTAACAAGGCCTCGTCATAACCATCGTCTAAAGCCTCCATATTGGCTAAAATTGAATTGGTGTAATTGCTCACCGCCTTGGCTTGAGTCATCGTGATGTTGACATGGTGACGTGTGTAACTGCTGGTTTTAACGCGAATGCCGCGTTTCATTCCTTCTTCGCCCAAATAAGCGCCCCACTCCCATGCAGCAACCATCACATGAATCGTGTTGCCTTTGGGGGACACGCCCAATTTTTGTGAGCCAATCCAAGTGAGGGGTCGGATGTAGCCGCTTTCTAATTTGTTTTCACGCACCACTTGTCGTTGTGCTTCATTGACTTGCTCAGGTGTGAATGGAATTTTCATGCGCAAAATTTTTGCACTATTAAAAAATCTTTCGGTATGCTCGGCCATTCTAAAAATGGCAGTGCCTTTGTTTGTTTTATAAGCGCGTACACCTTCGAATGCGCCGCAACCGTAGTGAAGCGTATGCGACAACACGTGAATTTTGGCGTCACGCCAATCTACGAGTTGTCCATCCATCCAAATTTTGCCATCGCGATCGGCCATGGAAGGGGGCATTGCAGTCATGGGAATCCTTTCTTGCAACCAACAAGGTTACATCAATGAGTTTGATTTGATTTTACGACCCCAAAGAAACTTGTTGTGTCTCGGACGAGGTGCCGTCAGGCTCGGGCGTGGGTCGCACCAGTTGCCACTCTTTGAGCAGTCCGTCAACAAAAGTGCAGGTCACCACAGATTGTGTGCCGTCGGTCCAGGTGAAGACTTCGGGCTGTTCGTGAAATGGGGTTTGAAGCTTACCTAAGCTACGCGTCATTGCAATCACATGCATCAAATTATCGCCTGCTTTTAGTTTGGCATTGAGCATGACGGCGCTATCGACAAAGCCCACGGGGCGATTGGCGGCTCTTAGCATGGTTTTGATCATACGCGTGATGTAGAGAAGCGCCCACATCACCAGGCCAGAGCCCACAAATGCAACGCCCATCCATTGAGACGAACTCCATCCTGCATAAAACAGAACAGCGACGCCGATTGGAATTAATATTTTTTTATAATTCATCACCTGATTGTCTCAGCCTCTACGCTATCATTTTGATTAATTTTGATTTCTAACCCATTGAATGGCTTCTTCGATGCGCTCGATCGCATGAATTTCTACACCTTCAATCGGCTTTTTAGGCGCGTTGGCTTTGGGAATCAATGCTTTTGAAAAGCCCAATTTTGCCGCCTCTCTAAGTCGTTCTTGTCCCCTTGGTGCAGGGCGCACTTCGCCAGCAAGTCCTACCTCACCAAAGGCAACGAATCCTGTGGGCAACGGCTTGCCACGCAAACTGCTTTGTATAGCCAACAACACAGCCAAATCTGCTGCGGGCTCGGAAATACGAACGCCACCCACTGCATTAACAAAAACATCTTGATCCATACACTCCACGCCTGCGTGTCGATGAAGCACGGCGAGCAACATGGCCAATCGATCGCGCTCGAGTCCAACACTCAATCGTCGCGGACTCGGCCCCCCTGCATCGAGCAATGCTTGAATTTCAACCAACATCGGTCGAGTGCCTTCTAAGGTCACCAAAACACAACTGCCAGGCACAGGCTCTTTGTGTTGACTCAAAAAAATAGCGCTGGGATTACTTACGCCCTTAAGTCCTTTTTCGGTCATTGCAAAAACACCGATTTCATTGACTGCACCAAATCTATTTTTAATGGCTCTGACCAATCGAAAACTCGAATGCGTTTCACCTTCAAAATACAAAACCGTATCGACCATATGCTCAAGCACGCGCGGCCCAGCCAATGCGCCTTCTTTGGTCACGTGCCCCACTAACACCACGCTCACGCCGCTTGATTTAGCCATTCGTGTGAGATGCGCCGCACACTCGCGCACTTGCGCAACAGATCCTGGGGCGCTGGTGAGTTGATCGGAATAAACGGTTTGTATGGAATCAATCACCGCAACATGCGGTTGTTGTGATTCAAGCGTTGCTAAAATTTTTTCTAATTGTGTTTCTGCAAGAACAGATACTTGGCTGTTGTCCAAACCCAATCGCCGTGCACGCAAGGCCACTTGCGCACCCGATTCTTCACCAGTGACGTACAAGGTTTTTTGACCCGTTCGTTGCAACCCATCAAGTGCTTGCAATAGCAAAGTGGATTTGCCAATACCTGGATCACCGCCAATCAACACCACACCGCCCTGCACAATTCCGCCACCGAGCACACGGTCTAATTCTTCTTGCCCCGTTGGTGTTCGATCTACGTCTTGCGCTTCAATCGACGACAAACTGGCCACTTCACCTGAGGGTGCGAGGCCTGACATTGCGCTGTATCTGTTTTTGCTGGCTCCTGCCATTTGCGCCGCAGTCTCGACCAAGGTGTTCCACGCATTGCAATGCGGACATTTGCCCAACCACTTGTGACTGGTGCCACCGCATTCCGTACACGAATAAAAGGATTTTTCTTTTGCCATCCCCTAAGTGTAGAGGCTGTGCACAGGATAAAGGACAATATGCTTTGATTGACAAAGACGAATGTAATGTGTGACTGATTCACCAACCCCCACCGCACTCACCGCGATGACACCTTTTGAGCGTCGGTCTGGATTTTCATTAGCGAGTATTTACGCCCTTCGAATGCTGGGCCTATTCATGGTTCTTCCCGTGTTTATGCTCGACGCGCGCCATTACGAAGGCGGCAACAACACATCCGACGTCGGTTTGGCGATGGGTTTATATGGCTTGGTGCAGGCGGCGCTTCAAATCCCCTTTGGCGTGGCCGCTGATCACTGGGGTCGCAAGCGCGTGATTTATTTAGGACTGGTTTTATTTGCTATCGGCAGCTTGGTGGGTGCCCTGGCTACATCGGTCACTGGCTTGGCTTGGGCGCGTGCATTACAGGGGGGGGGCGCTATTTCTGCCGCGGTGACCGCCTTGTTGGCGGATCAAACTCGAGATGAGGTGCGAACCAAAGGCATGGCGCTCATCGGTGGCAGCATTGGTTTGATGTTTGCCTTGTCCTTGGTCTTGGGCCCATTTTTGGCAGGCATCGGCGGCCTAAAAACAATTTTTATTGTTACTATTTTTTTGGCACTCAGTGGTTTGTGCATCGTGCGTTGGTGGACGCCAGTTGAACCAGAACCACCTCAAAACAAAGATCGAATTGAGTTTTCAGAGTTGGTACTCCTGCTTTCTCACAAAGATTTGCTCAGGCTCGATTTGGGTGTTTTTGTTTTGTATGCCGTTCAACTCGCGACATGGGTGTCGCTCCCCGCTTTGATTTCGCAAGCGGGCATTGAGCCTTCCCAACAAGGATGGGTTTATTTGCCAACCGTCTTGATGTCGTTTGTTGTGATGGGCGCCACTTTATTTCCTATGGAAAGACGCGGTTTATTGCGGCCTTTATTTTTGGGCTCTATTGCTTTGGTTATTTTTGTTCAACTGGGTTGGTTTTATTTGTCGCTGGGCAGTATCAACATTGTGTCTTTATCCATTTTTTTGTTTTTATTTTTTTGTGGCTTCAATATTTTGGAGGCGAGCCAACCCAGCTTGGCCTCTCGCCTTGCGCCTGTTCGCGCGCGTGGTGCGGCCTTAGGCGTCTACAACACCTTGCAATCCTTGGGAATATTTGCTGGCGCGGCTGTTGGCGGCTGGGTGGCGAGTAACTGGGGCGCTCAAGGGGTTTTCTTAACCTGCACCGTCTTTTTGACGCTTTGGCTGGTTTTGGCTTGGCCCATGGTTTTTGTGCGCAAGGACACACTTCAAACGGACCGAGCTCACTGATTTAAATATTCAATGTGGGTCTAAAACACGCATAATTGATGCATTCTTGATTTCTACACACGAGGTAAATATGGCATCTGTCAACAAAGTAATTCTCATCGGCAACTGTGGCCGCGACCCCGAAGTTCGTTATCTGCCCAGCGGACAAGCGGTTGCCAACGTTAGCATTGCAACGTCAACCAAACGCAAAGACAAAACATCGGGTGAAACCATCGAAGACACCCAATGGCATCGTGTTACTTTTTACGATCGTTTAGCAGAAATTGCTGGCGAATACGTCAAAAAAGGTCGACCTATTTATGTCGAAGGTCGTCTCAAATACGGCACCTACACAGACAAAACCACGGGTGTTGAAAAAAACACAGTTGACATCATCGCAACCGAGTTACAACTCTTAGGTGGACGCGAAGGTGGTGGTGGTAGTGAAGAAGGCAATTACACGCGTCCTGCAAAAGCAGCAACTGGAGCACCTGCTGCTGCTCAAAAATCAGCCACACCCGCAGGCAAGTCTGGTTTTGACGACATGGACGACGATATTCCCTTTTAATTTTTAATTCTCGTCTCCCAACAAAAAAGTCCGCCAGCTTTCGCATGGCGGACTAAAGTCCAAGGAGACCCAATGAAAATTAACGGTTGTAGGCAGACTCACCGTGAGATGTGATGTCCAAACCTTCGCGCTCTTCTTCTTCAGTGACGCGCAAACCTATCACAATATCAACCAACTTGTATGCGATGAGTGAAACAACTGCTGACCAAATAACTGTTGTCATCACGCCTTGTAACTGAATCCAAACTTGGCCACTGATTGAATAGTCGGGGCTGGCTGCATTGGTCACGTAATCGAAGATGCCTGTTCCACCCAATGAAGGGGCAGCAAACACACCCGTTAATAGCGATCCAACAATACCGCCTACACCGTGAACGCCAAACACATCGAGTGAATCATCGGCACCGAGTATGCGCTTTAATCCGCTAACGCCCCACAGACACAACAAGCCCGCAACTAAACCAATGATGATGGCGCCCATGGGTCCAACAAATCCGCAAGCGGGTGTAATCGCAACCAAACCAGCTACGGCACCAGAAGCCGCACCCAACATCGATGCTTTACCTTTGGCCAATGCTTCGCCTGCAATCCAGCTGAGTGTTGCAGCAGCAGTTGCACCCAGTGTGTTGACGAATGCAAGTGCTGTTACACCGTTGGCTTCTAAGTTAGAGCCTGCATTGAAACCAAACCAACCCACCCACAACAAAGACGCGCCAATCATGGTGAGTGTGAGGCTGTGGGGAGGCATGGATTCACGTCCATAACCCACACGCTTGCCAACCATGTATGCACCAACTAAACCGGCCATCGCTGCATTGATGTGAACAACGGTTCCACCTGCAAAGTCCAAGGCACCTTTCGCCCACAACCAACCTGCTGCCGCTGTTACTTTTTCAAGTGAGGCTGCGTCAGTGATTGCGTCTGGGCCGTCCCAATACCAAACCATGTGTGCAATTGGCAAATAGCTGAAAGTGAACCACAACGCGCAGAACAATAACACTGCAGAGAACTTCATGCGCTCGGCAAATGAGCCCACGATCAACCCGCAAGTGATGGCTGCAAAACAAGCTTGGAATGCAGCAAAAATATATTCAGGAATGTAGACGCCTTTGCTAAATGTTGCAGCAACTGAGTCCGCATTGATTCCTTTGAAGAACAATTTATCAAACACGCCATAAAACGGATTGCCAGCAGTGAATGCAATGGTGTATCCATAAATCACCCAAAGAACATAAATCAAGGCGGTAACAACAAATACTTG
>Ga0209500_10000517_pt1 | contig 33316 bp, 32 predicted proteins | sample S_140212_EF_Meta_FD_187323 | JGI IMG/M metagenome (GOLD analysis project Ga0209500, IMG submission 187323) | Freshwater microbial communities from Lake Simoncouche, Canada to study carbon cycling - S_140212_EF_MetaG (SPAdes) (version 2) | ecosystem: Environmental > Aquatic > Freshwater > Lake ...
ATATTAAGATAAAATTATATTATTATCTTATTACATTTATATATTTATATCCAGAGTTGTTTATCCTATTAATATTTCAACCTGGATTTTACACCCCCCACCCCACCCTAAACTCAGAGACTTTTTTTTGAATCCGTCAAGTTTCATTTTGTCAAATTCAAAAGTGCATCCAAAAAATTTTTCTATTTTTCCCAAATCGTCAAAATGATTTTCTCTTGCATTCTCCAAGTAAACCAATACAATGTGTACATCTTAACCGGAGGTTTATATGCCAGCAGACAGTTCTATACCAATTTCGCAAACGATTCCAGGCACAACAACGATCATTGCTAGTGGTTCGGGCCATATCCACGGATTTGTTTTGCAACCAGATGGAGATTGCACCATTCAGTTTTTTAAGGCTGACGGAACGACTGCAATGTCAGGTAAAATTCATATTCCGCAGTACCAGACTCTTTTTTGTGCTGTGCAGGGTAATGGTATGTTAATAAGTACAGCTGGAATAAAACTTACAGTAACCGGAAATGTTACTGGAACTTTAAGTGGATTTGTGACCTTAAACAGTTAACCATTAGGTCACCGAAAAATGGCAAAGCGAAAACCAGCACCGAAATCAGAACCTAAAGCTCCAAGATCAAAGAAAACGATCAAGGAGTCTATTTCGTATGACACAGGTAGTTATCAGACTGGATGGGGTCCATTTTGGAACGATCCGTCTGAGTATGGTGCGTTTCAGTTTCCTAATGCGGGAATGGGTGGTTGGGTCAATCCCGCTCAATTAGCGGTTAGAGACAATTACCTGTCAGGTGAGCAACTCCCGATCTATCTGTCATGGTGGCAGCTTAAATCAATCAGAGATAGAGCTAGATTCGTATTTGCTACCAATGAGTTTGCTCATGGGTTAGTTCAATGCTTTCAATCATTTGTTGTTGGGTCTGCCGGATTTAAATGGCGGGTTGCTTCAATCGATCTAAAGAACCCAGTTCCAGAGGATCTATTAAAGAGATGTCAAGCTTCTTTAGACATCTTTCGTGAATACAACGGCATGGTTGATGTCGAGAATGAAATTGTATATCGTCTTCATGTCGATGGAGAGGTATTCTTACGAAAGTTCCCACAAGCCAATGGAATGCTTGTAATTCGCTTTATTGAGCCAGAATTGGTTAGAGGGTATGCTACGGATATCGGATCACCAAAAGACTCATTTGGTATCATCTGCGAAGAAGACGATATTAACTCCGTCTTAGGTTATCAAGTCATTTTGAAACCTACTGTATCTAGAGAACCAACCTTCATCCCTGCGGATGAGATTATACACATCAAAATTGGCACAAATGCGAATGCGAAGCGTGGGTTGACTACATTCTACCCTGTGTTCCAGAATTTGACCAATTGCGAGGATATTTTAGCCTCTACAGTCACGATGGCAAAGGCTAGAGCAAAGATTGCGATGATTAGGAAGGTAAACAATGTTGCCCCTGACTCAATGGCAAGCCTTGTTGACTCACAGATTGATGCTACGCTCGGTGGCAGCAATAATATGGGTGCAACTGAAAATATTGGGCTGGAGAGATTCGGCTATGGATCGATCATCACAGCACCCGCAAACATCGACTACGAGTTCCCTGGGGCAAATGTTGACGCTGCTGGACTTATCCAAGTATTGCAAGCCAACTTGCGATCACTTGCAACACGATTTGGGATCAGCGAAACCCTCATGTCAGGTGATGCTAGCAACAACAACTACAGTTCGGCACTTATTGCAGAAGCTCCAGCACGAAGAACCTTTGAGCGATGGCAAGGGATTGTTGGAAGATCCTTGGCCGAATGTCGATTCGAGCCAAACAAATCTTTAGCTTGGTCACAGATCCACCTCGCATCCGAACACGGTATTATTCCAAAAGAGATTCTTAAAAACATCAAGATCACTTCTGAAGCATATTCTCTTCAATCAAGAGAGCATCAGAAGGAAGCTGAGATGAACAACATCTATCATTCGATGGGCGTGAAATCGATTCAAACAATTCGCTCCGAATTAGGCCTTGATAACGATACCGAAGCATCAAACTTCATTAAACCAATTGTTGATGAAAAGAAGGGTGCTACCGAAATTGATCCGATGAATCCTTCATCAAGGATTGAGTCTGGAAGTGCTACTCAAGGAATCGGTGGTGGCGAGCAAGTCCAAGACTCCGCTCTTAATGGGGCACAGATCGCTAACCTTGTCGATATTATTCATCGATGCACTATTGGTGAGATTCCAATGGAAAGTGGCAAGGCGATTGCCAGAGCATCATTCCCTGCGATCACACCTGAGATCATCGATCTTATGTTCCGTGATGTAGTGGTTAAGATCCCCGAACCAGTTCAACCTGTGTCAAGTTCTTCAGCAGAAAAACTTGATTCGACTGAACCACCACCAAACCTTCCCGCTGCAAAAGTACCAAAAACATCGACTGTAACAGGATAATTGTTGACAACACTAGACGATTGGATGTAATATCATACTATGAATGCCGTCATCGAAAATAAACCAGGTGTAGTTGACCGAAACAAGTGCATTGTTTACGGTGTAAAAGTCCTTGGTTTTAGCTCAATGAATGGCAGAATCTACGATCCAAAAGCGATTCGTGATGCAGTTCCGCTTTACGAAAACGCTCCAGTAAATAAAGACCACAAAACCGAAGCACCTTTGTTTTCTGATCGGCTAGGATGGCTTCAAAATGTCCGCTTTACCTCAGAAGGTTTATACGCTGACTTCAGATACAACCCCCATGCTGATGGTATTGATTCGTTTTTGTGGTTCGCAGAAAACAATGGCCTCGGTGATGTAGGCTTTAGCCATCTCGTTAGTGGAAAATCAATTCCAGATCAAGATGGTACAGAAAGAGTAGTAAGAATCGACAGAGTTAGATCGGTGGATCTAGTTGCAAACCCTGCAACGACCACCACCATTTTTGAATCCAAGGAGAATGTAATGAAAAATGACAAAATGATGACCGAAGAAAATCCTGTAAAGGAAATGTATAAGGAAGAGGTTCCTGATGTTGCACCCGCACAAGAACCAACTGCTGAACCGACTTCGGAAGAACCGTCTTCTGATATGCTCAAGAAAATTATGGAAATTTGCGTTGGCCCAGGTGAAGGTTCGGCAAAAGGTCAGATGATTCTTGACCTTATTGCTAATGCAACTGGCCTCGGTGGAGATATGGCATCTGAAACCACAGATGTAACTGGAATGAGCAAAACTTCTGGTACACCAGCACAGGCAAAAACTGATGATGGCGAAGAAGACCCAACTGAAGATGAGCTTGAAGAATCTTTAAAAGAACTTGAAGACCTTCGCAAGTGGAAATCTGAAAAACTCAATGAAGAAAAAATATTCTCTCTGCTTAAAGAGAATAAATTAGAAGCAACCCCTGTGTTTGTAAAGCAACTTTCCGCTATCGGTGAAACGATGTGGGCAGAAGCGATTGAAGACAGGAAAAAGGTTGCTCTTGTCAGAGCTAGTGTTAAGCCAGTTAGTTCGACTGCAATCCAAGGCGAGTCGAATTATCAACAGTTCCGTGAAAATGTCCTTGGCAAGTAAGCCATCATTAAGGAGTCCTATCAATGGCGATTACTTACAGTTTCAATGCGACTAATCCTGTGGTGGCTCCAGTTGCCACCAACAAGGCGATTCAAGTTGGCGATCTAGTAGCCCTATCTTCCGGTAGTGCGATCTCCGCTCTTGATTTTCCTTGGGATACCAACTTGGCAACCACTCAAACTGCGTTTGCAAGTGCTTTCCTAGGTGTGTCAGGTCAATTAAAGAGGGAAGATATAGCTCTTGTGTACGGTAACTCGGTAGCCAACCAGATTCGGGTTGATTGCTCTGGTATCTACGCTGGTGATTATACTGGTTCCGCTCTTTTAGTTGGGGATTTTGTTGGCCCCACTTCCGTATCTAGCGTTCTTCAGCCCCAATCTTTAGTTAAAGTTGCATCCGCTGCTTTGGCTATTGGTCGAGTTGTTGAAGCCCTTGCTGGTACTGGTACTGTAAAATTCCAATTGTTGTCTAGTCAAAACCCTGTGGCCCGATAATCCACAACTTTTTAAGGAGATTAGTATGAAGAGTCTAGGTAAAAAGCTGAAGGAATTCGGCCAACAAAATGGTTTGGCTAAAACCAAAGCGTTCTTTTCGGAATCCATTTCCAAAGGCGATATCGCTGTAAGCAGAATTTCCCTTAGAGGCCTTGCAGAAGGCATCATGGGCGATGATTGGGCCGAACAGCTTAATCGCTTTAATGGCCCAGATCGAACCTTTATGGAAGCAACCGAAGCAGTTGATGCTTCTAACTTTGCTGCCATCACAGGTCAGATCCTTATCACTACGGTTCAAGAAAAGTATAAGTTGGCATCGTTTATCGGTGATCAACTTGTATCGACCATCCCTGCTGGCCAGAACCTTTCTACTGAGATCATTCCTTGGTTGTCTGATATCAGCCCTTCGCCAGAAGTGGTTCAACCTGGTATGCCTTATCCACAGACCCAGTTCTCTGGTAACTATGTACGACTTCCAGCCATCGAAAAGGTGGGTAGAATTTGTGCGATTACCGCAGAAATGATTTATTCGGATAAGACTTCACAGGCCTTGGCATCTGCTGAATCTGTAGGTACTTATTGCGGTCTAGTGCGTGAAGAAAGAATTCTTAACACGGTACTTGGCCTCACAGGTAGCTATGTATACGGTACTGCTGCTGGTGCAGAAGCAACTTTGAATACCTATTCAACCACCGCACAGGCTGGTATGACATTTGGATTCATTAATAAAGTTGCATCTTATTCACTAAGCAACTTTGCTTCTATCAACACGCTAGAGCAGTTGTTTTATCAAATGAAAGATCCTAATACTGGTAAGCCCATCGATATCTTTGGCCCTGGTATGCAAATGCTTGTTATGCCTTTCCAAAAATATACTGCAAGTAGGATTCTCAATCCTCAGACAGTTACCAAAAATGGGCCTTTTGCCACTTCTGGTGATGTCGAGCAGTTGGAAAGTCCTAATCCGCTTGACAACAACTATGGTCTTCTCACATCCGCTCATGCGAGAAACCTGTTGGTAACTAGCGGTATTGCTGCTTCCACCGCAGACAAATATGTCTATCTTGGTAACTTCAAGAAAGCGTTTGTCTGGAGAGAGGCAAAGCCTATGGAAGTTGTCCAAGCTCCAGCTAATAACTGGGCCGAGTTCAATCAGGACATTGCGGTTGCCATCAAGGCTTCGTGGTGGGGTTCCGCTGGTGTTACTGATCCTCGTTATGTTGTTCAAGGACTCCCTGCTTAGTCCTACCTACCCTGAGGTTGGGGGCCAGTTCTTGGCCCCTAGCTTTCTTTTTAAGAGGTTATTATGCCAACTCCAGCCGAAAACCTCCTGACCATACGAAACAACTATATAAACGCATTGGTAGAAGATTCTACTAACCCTCAACCTTCTTATTCATGGGAAGGTGTTGCTGTTTCTAGAACAGAGTGGAGGCAGCAAACCTTGCAGCACATTACGCAAGTAAACAAGTTGCTTACCTATGTTAATCCACAGACATTTAAAACTCAATTCATGTAAGGGATGTGTATGCCTACGATAGACCTTACAGCAAATTACAAGATAATGGATAACCCAGAAAGGCTAACAATCGTTAATCCTAATGGGTCACAGGCTGTTACAAGTTATGGATTTCGTAGGCAGGGTACTTATTCCTACATGGATCAAAATGGTGTAATGAGGATTGAATCTTCTACAAGATGGTTGATTTTTACAGCAAATGTTTCTCCCTGGATGCCAGAAATAAATGGAAAGATATCTACAGATACAAATGAAAACTTTTACATAAATTCAATCGATTCTGTGTCTAACAAAAGCTATTATTCTCTAGAGTGTTCAACGGAGATATAATGCAAAAGCCAAAAATAATAAAAAGAAACCTTCCTACTGTAGCTTCAAGGTCTACATACGGATCTGCTCCAGAAGATGATCGGTTTACAGTAATTATTGATGGTGTAGCAACTAATCTTACTGCTGCTTCGTTTACCGTTTATAAGCGTAAAGCAGCTATGATTATGGATACAGACTCATTTCCATGCGTTATTGTTTCACCCTCAGAAGATGGTGAAATAACAGGCATGATGGCATTGAATGGGTGGACTGAATTTAAATATCAGATAAAAGTTTTTTATGTCGAAAAATATAACAGAGATATGACATATGAATCTTTGACACAAAGAACAGATATTAGAAAAATAATATACAAATTAGGCAATGTTTCTGGTATGCTTAGTCCAACTACAGTTGATGTAAAAGGTGTTCCTCCGTTCAACATTGACGGAATAAATACCGTTTGGAAAGTAACCGGATTTAGACTTATTTACGGATTTCTTGAACAAGGAGACATTTAATGGCTAGATCATCAGGCCCATTTATCACAGGCAAGGTTGGCTTTGTAACGGTGGTTGCAACAGGTGGCGGGGCTCCAGCACTTTCTTTGCCAGCTACCAATATTACTGTTTCTGGTAAAGCAGATGTACCAGATGTTTCAAACGCTATTTCTGGCGGTTTTGTAGAGACAGTTTCTGGTGTTAGAGAAGCAGAAATCTCTTGCGATGTTGCTTATGATCCAGCACTTGTAACAGGATTTTATGCTGGACAAAAGGTTGATGTAAGAATCAATCCTACTGGAAACAACCCTGTTGGTAATCCCGAATACCCTGCTTCAGCAATTGTCTTTATGTTTACATTATGCACTATAACTTCCGTAAAATACAATGTTGCTGCTAAGGATGCACAAAAAGTGTCTTTGACAATGAAGACTACTGGATCATATGACTTTATGATTGTTGACTAACACAAGGAGTTTTGTAATGGCTTATTTACCAGGTAAGATTGGTGCTATAACAATAGGTGCTAATACTATTCCAGCATCTGATTTTAGTGTTACCTCTAATTCTGACACTCCTGATACAACTAATTTTATGGATGAGGGTTTTGCCTCACACGCTGTTGGTATGTGGGATGCAGAAATAAGTTTTAATGCTTTTTTTGCTGGTGTTGGGTATCCATCAGAAGGTGATGTTATATCAGTTACAATTTTTGCAGTAGCTGGAGGTGGTGGAATAACATTTGAATTTTGTAGGGTTACATCAGTTGATTGGTCAAGTGATGCAAAGGATGTTCAGAAAGTAAAGATGACAGTAAAAACTACTGGTGCTTTTACTTTTGCTCTTTAAGAAAGGATAGGAAGCTATGGCAAATGGAGTTACGGAATTACTTAATGTTCCTAGTGGAGAAGGGTCACTTACCATTGAGTTCAATGGTAAGAAGTACACGGCAGGGCTTATAACCCAAAAGGTTAAATCTGAATACGAAAAAAGAATGGAGAAGAAAGCTCTCGATTCTATTTTTAAAATGAAAGAATACCTTGATCCTGTTGAGTTCAGAGAAGCAGTATCTTCTGTAACAAGAGATATTGCATCTGGGGTGTATTCTTTCGGTTCAGATAGAAGCATACAATCATTGTCTACTCCATGTGGATCAGTTACATTCACAGCATTAATATTTAATGCTCCAGAAGCAGAGATTGAGCAAATGATGATGGCTGAAACCGAAAGGTATTCAGTTGTAATGGATATTGTCAGGGAAAAAAGCTACCCAAACTTGAAGAAGGTGGTGGAAGTTCAACCGTAAGGAAGAACGACCCGATTCCTCCACCTGAGTTAAGAAACTTCTATGCAAACCTTATGGATAAGCCATATTTGCTTAGACCTTGGGAGATAGAGCGACTTACTGATAAGCAGATAATTGAAATATATTATAGGAAAAGAGATGATAAGGGAAATCCAATCCCTTATCTGTCTGTTGGGCATGAATGGCTTCAAAGGGATTGTTTGGTAAAAAGGAACGGCTTAAGAAACGAGTATGAAGAGTTTATAAAGCTTGGGTCTGTATTGGGATTAGATGTAAACACTATGCGTGAAGCCTTCTTCAAAAAGCATGGTAATCCTTATGAAGTCGAGGAATAGACATGAGTAATGGAATCCCAATAGACGATAGTGCTGCAATGGCTGGAAACCTCGTAAAAGCGGTTGAAGACATTGCAGTAGCTGTTGGTTCTGCAAGCGATGTTTTTGGTAGATCATTCGGTGAATTTGCAGGCCAATTTAAAACTAGCATGAGCGGAGTAACAGACTCCGTAAAAACACTTCAAAACGAAATGGTTGATGTTATTAAGTCACTTGATGTAAGCATCAAGGTAATAAAAAACATCAAAATGCCACCAGTTTCTGTTGCAAAACCACCAAAACCCGCTGCTGCTGCTAAAGAGCAAGATCCAGTATTGCAAAAAGCAAAGCAAGATATGGCTTTAAATAGTCTTGCTATTAGCGAAATCAAATTAAAGAGTGCAAGAGAAAAGCAAGCATCTGATATTCAAAAAAAAATAACAATTCAGCAGAATGCAGATGCAAAAGCTTTAGCTAAAGAGCAAAAAGAAAAGGTAGATAAAGAAAAAAAACAAGCGTTATTGCCAGTACCAGAAATCATAAAAGCTATATCAGATCCAATGCAAGAAATTGCTAATGGGTTTGGTTATTTTTTTGATATGGCTCAAAAAAGAGGAATGGCAACTGTTGGCGAGGGATTGTCTGGAGAACAAAAAAAAGGCAAAAAAGAAAAGCCATTTGTAATGGACATGGAGTCTTTGGCTAGAGCGAATAAACCCGCTGGCCCAGGGATTGATATACCTAAAAATCTTTTGACTGGATTAACAGATTCTGCTTCTGCATGGAATGATGTTTTTGCTAATGCTACTAGACTTTCACAGCAAATGGCAAGGCAAGTAGAGATTGGATCTTTAGTTTCAGAAATAAATTCAATGCTTGGAGAGGCAACAAATCAAGCACAAGCTTTAAGCTCGGAAATGCAAGCAGCACTAGATCCAAGAACTTATGTTGAACAAGCTCAAGATGCAATTGACGGTTTGGGAGAATCAGTATCGCAACAAGCAGTTGAAGTTACTAGCGTTTTAGAAAACCTGTTTTACGATATAGCGGAAGCATCTAGTGCTTCTCAATCGGTAGCATCAAGAACTGTTCCAACTTCTGGGCAAATGTATCAAGGTGGATATTCTTCTTTTGGAATAGCTCAAAATTATGTTCCACCTAATTCAAATCCACAGACTTATCAGGGTGGCCAATCAGTTCCATTGGCTAGCAATTATGTTCCACAGAATGCAGCACCACAAGCTTATCAAGGTGGTCAAGGAGTTCCGTTAGCTGCACAACCAGCACCTCCACCACCTGGGGGGAATAGGGTTGTTCAAGTTGGGCCAAATGGTGCAAGCAATGTTGCTCAAGCAAATAATACTGCACAAATATTGCAATCAACAGCAGCATTTGCATCACTTCACAATGCTTCTATAAATGTAGGAAATTCGTTTAACCAATTCCCTTCTTTATTCAACCAAATAACTAGCGGTATTGGAGCTAAAGGTGGATTAGGTGGACTTGGTGGTCAGGCTTTCCAAACTTTAGGTGGAATGTTTAGTGGCGGTGGTTATGGAGGTGGCGGTGGTGGAGCGGGTGGCGGTGGCGGTGCTGCTGGTGGTGCTGCTAATGCTGCTGGTGGTGCTGGAAGAAGACTTGGTACAGCAGCAGCATCAAATCCTTTAACTGCTGCTATCGTTGCTCCATTTGCTGCTGCCTTGGCTGGTGGTGCTGCAATAATGGCTTCTTTTAACGCTATTGTTTCTACATCGAACACAATCATGTCTATGTTTGGTGGAATGATAAGCAAAGTTGCTCCAGCACTAACGATGCAGTTTCAAATCGTTGCTAACGATTTGGAGGCTGTTGTTGGTAGAGGTTTGATACCAATGTTTATGAGACTTACTGAAGCTCAACGAACAATGGCAGATGCAATGGTTCCTGTCGCTACTGCAACTACGGATTTATACGAAGGTTTTGGAAAGATGTATAAGATTATTGTTGAAGCTGTAATGCCATTGTATCAAGCAGTAATTGGTCTTCTTGCTCCAGCATTTTCTTACATAGTTGACCTTTTAAATGATTTTCTTGCGGGTTTAAAACCACTTATAGATTTATTTAGTGGCCTTATAAATGTGGTAACTTATGTTTTAACAGGGTTCTTTAATTTTGTAAAAATATTTGATTTGATATCCGTGATATTTAAAGCGTTTTCTGATGGCATGAGAGTTATTTTTGGCGGTCTTATCATAGGATTTGGAAAACTTCTTGAGTATCTTTCCTATATCCCAGGTCTTGGAGTCCTTAAAAAAGCATCACAAAATGTACAAAAGTTTGGTATGGATACATTTACTGGAAATGCTGCTGGTGTTCAAAAAGGTGCTTCTGTTGGTGCTGCTGTAAGAGAAGTTGGAAGCACATCTATTGAAGGTATCGGAGATGAAATAAGAAAAGCATCATTGATGATTCAGATACCAGAAGGCGAAAAGAAATATGAAGAGATAGATTATTTAAAAGACATAGCAAAAAACACGGCTGATCTTCTTAAAAAGCCTGGGGAGAAGGTTGAAATAAATACTCTTGAAAAGCCACCGGCCCCAGCAGCACCAAGTAAACCTTATACTGGTGGAAATTACATGATGCCTGGAGGAGTTCATTAATGATAGTACCTGATTTAAAAGAACGAATTGACAGTATATCACCTGGCGGTGGAAGCTTTGGAATAGAAGGTTCCGCTAGTGCAACCATGTCTTATGTGGTTGATGGGCCACTTGGGCCAACAGGGAAAGTTGATGCATTTTTGCAAACTGTTTTTCCATATGCTTCTCTTGATGCCACAGGGAAATATGTAAACAGAATTATGCCAATGTGCCATCCTTATTACAGATGGTTGTACGCAAGCAATATTAGTTCGATCAAAGGTATTGGTTTAAAAAGAACTGATAAAAAAATGGACAAGGTTTTAACTAATGCTGGAGTTAGTTATCAAAAAGTTCCTGAGTATTATGGTGCTTATGATCAATATGAAATCACATTAAATTTTACCCCCTTGCCATATTTTGTTTTAGACGATTCTTCTATTACAACTTCAAATGTAGTTGCATACAAAGATGATGGAAGCCAAGTAACTGTTAATGCTGTAAAACAAGAATACATGAGAAATGTTTCTTACTCTACTAGTGTTGCTGCCGAATATCTTACTATCAAAGCTGGAGAGTATTCTTTTCTTTCTGATGATGCAGAGGTTAACAAAAAGGGTTTCCCTGGGTTTAGCGGTAAAACCTTGGTTCCTAAAACTGTGTTTAATATGACATGGCACATGGTTCCATATAACTTTGTATTTCCAACATTGACTCAATCTAAAAACATATACAACGCTTTAGGAAGAGTTAATCAGCGTACATTTGTTGGATTTGGGCCTGGTGAACTTTTGTTTACTGGAGTTGAATCAAAGCCTTATCCAAGAAACTTCTTTGGTGGCGATTTTAATGTAGCTAACCCAATTGCTTCTGGTTGGGGAATAACTGATTTCCTTTATTCCGATATCATATTTAAACTTTTATATATTGGTTTTAAAACATCTTATCCATCAGAAAGCAACCCATCAAACCAATCGTATATATATCGGGGTCACAACTTGGCCCAATTTATTTCAAAGCAGAAGTATTTCCCTATTGTTACTCAAACTGCCACCACTATTCCTGACAATAAAAGATTCAAACCTATTTACGACTCGTACCCTTTTGAATTGATGTTTTACGGTGAACCGTTTAATATGTTCTAGAAGGAGAATTACAAATGCTTGCTGGAACTTATAATATAATTTGCGAACAAGGTGCTACATTTTCACGGCAAATAACCGTAGTTAATGCTGATTCTACCGAGCCAGATTTCAATTCTTCTACGGCAAGAATGCAAGTTCGACCTAATGTGACATCTACTACGGTTTTGCTTGAATTAACCACAGAAAACAGCCGTATATCGCTTCTAGATAATGTTATATCACTCCTAGTTGCTGCCACAGATACAGATGCTTTAGTGACAGGCACATATGTGTATGATTTAGAAATACAAACAGGCATCAATGTTATAAGGCTTGTAGAAGGATCTTTTAGAGTATCCCCACAGGTAACCAGATAATGGCAACAGATGTAGCCAAAACAGTCATAATTGAGGAACTCAAGGTTGGTGCTAGTATCACCACCGATCAGTTGATTCCGGCAATTACTGACCCTGTTTCATTAGTTACAATTGATGGCCAAGGCGATGCTGTTGTCTTTAGGTATGCTGTCAATACTGACTTGACTGTCTCTATTGGCCTTTCAATGCCAACAGATGTTTTCTTTGTAGACAACACTCCTGTTAATGGTGCTGGAACATTAGAAGTATCTTTTATAAATCAAAATCCAGCACTTGTTTTTGCTACTCCAGTAAGCACGATTGGTGTTCCTATATTTAGGTCTTTAGTTGATACTGACATTCCTGATCTATCAGGAAGTTATTTAACTTTGGTCACTCACGATGGTACTTTGTCTGGGAATGGAACAGTAGCTTCACCATTATCTGTTTCTGCTGGTGTTGGAACTGTAACTAGTGTTACTTTGGCTTCATCTGACTTGCTTATAATAAATCCAACGGTTACATCTTCTGGAACAATAACTGCTAATCTTAATAACACAGGTGTTACCCCAGGTATTTATGGAACAGCAAGTTTAGTTCCTGTGGTAACTGTTAATAGCAAAGGTGTAATTACATCTTTGTCTACTGTTGCTGTTCAATCAAGTCCGCTTCCATCAGGTGGATTGCCAAGTCAATTGCTAACTTATAACAATCAAAACGAACAAGTTTGGGTGTACTCTGACGGAGGAACATGGTAATGGGATTAACCGCTATTACAGAAATCGGATTTAATGAAGTCACAGGAACAGGAACATTATTAGATCCTTACATTTTAAACAATACCGCTTCAGATAATTTAAATTTTCAAGCAACTACAGATGTTGCTGGAAGAATATATTATTCGTATTATGGGCCAGCAGCTAATTATGGCATATTTATTGCACAATTAAATCACCCACCCAATGTAGATTGGTATGCAACTTCTTATAATCCGTCTTTGCCATCTATATGTGATTTTTCTGGTTCTTATTATGTAGAACCAGGTTTAGCTGTATCAATGTATAGAGTTGGGGCATCTCCAATAGGAATGCCATATGTATGGGGTTCTTGGACTGCTTCAATTTGGTTTGTTCCTGACACTTTAGTTTCAAATGTTTATGCTGTAACTGCTAATGTGGTTTCTATGTTTGATAGAAACATTGCAACTGGTTCGTTAGCTTCAAATGGAACAACTGATCCTTATGGAGATCCTAAAGAGATTTGTATTAGTTACGATGGTAAAAGTGTTTATGTCACAAGTTATTCAGCAGGGGAATTGTTAATATTTTCTAGAAATACATCGACTGGAGTATTGTCTCGTATTACTCAAGTTTCAACTGGTTATAGTCCTTCTGCTGTTGCTATTTCTCGTGATGGCAAAAATGTTTATGTTGCAAACAAAGATAGCAATTCAATATCTATTTTTGATCGTAATCTTACAACTGGTTTATTATCGGGAACTTCAACAATTGCTTCAACCCTTGCACCTCAAGGCATATGTATTTCTCCAGATGGCAAAAATGTTTATACTACTAATCCTTATATTTCTCTTAGTGTAATATTTGGTGTTGTTTCAATATATAACAGAAACACTTCTACTGGCGAGTTAACATTTTATGGTCAAATTCTTACTGGTTACGGAGATGGAGTTACAGCAACTAATCCAAAGGGGATTTGCGTTTCTGAAGATGGGGAAAATGTTTATGTTTGTAATTCATCTACTAATGAAATATCGGAATTTAATCGTAATATTTTAACTGGTGCATTAACACTAATTGCAGAACCTGTTCACACTATTGCTGCTGGAGAAGTTCCAACAAATATTTGTATTTCTCAAGATGGAAAAAATATTTATGTTGCAAACAATGGTGGTTCAATTCCTGGCTATAATTATATTTCTATTTTTGATCGTAATCTTACAACTGGCATATTGTCAGGTACTTCGACAATTCAAGCTCAAGCTAATCCATATGGGATTTGTATTTCTGGAGATGATAAAAATGTTTATGTAACAAATAGCGGTGCTAACACCATTTCTGTTTTTGATCGTAATGTTTCAACTGGAGAATTATCATCAAACTCTTTTGATATTACTGGAGTCACCCCATTAGGCATTTGTGTTTACCCTTTGCTTTTTCAGCCAATAAGTTCTACTGCATTATTGATTGATGTTCAACCTTCTGGTGTTGTTTCTGAAGTTCCATTTACAATTCAACCTATAATTAAAATAGTAGATTTAAATGGTGATGTGGTTCCAACAGCAACAAATGATGTAAGTGTTTCAATTACTGTTGTTAATGGGTCTGGCTTATTAACAGGAACAACAACAGTAACTGCTGTAGATGGTTATGCAACTTTTACTGATTTAGTTTTTACTGGTGCTGGCTCATTCTATTTAACATTTAATTCAATAGATTTAACACCAGTAAATTCAAATGAAATTGCGACTCTAACACCAACAGAGTTAATTGTATCTGTCCAGCCTTTTGCTGGATTATCAGGAGAAATACTATTTACCCAACCAACAATTGCAATCGTAAATTGGATTGGTGATTTGGTTATAGATGCAACAGATGTTGTTGATGTTTCTTTAGTAGATGTAACTGGTTCATCAGTTTTAACAGGAACATTAAATGCAATTGCTTTTGGTGGATATGCAGCATTTACAGATTTGATTGCTACTGGTTACGGATCATTTTATTTGTCATTTACTTCTGGAACTTTAACATCTGTAAATTCCAATATTTTGTTTTTTATTCCAGATCCAGGTAGCCCTAATCCTGCAATTCCAGTTAAACCAAAACGATCATATATACCCGCATCAGTTCCAACTTCCGTTGATATGGAAACTAATGAATTTGCAATAAATGTTGCAGATAAAAAAGGCTATGTGAGAGATTCAAACGGTATTGTTCATCAGGTTTTTGATGGGAACGCTAGTGGTTCTGGGACAGTTACTTCAGTTGGATTGTCTTCAACTAATTCAACTTTAACAATTTCTAATTCTCCTGTTACAACTTCTGGAACAATTAAAATTGATTTATCAAAAACTAGTGTATCTGCAAAAGCTTATACCAATGCAGATATTACAGTTGATGCTTATGGAAGAATTACTGCTGCTTCAGATGGTGCTGTTGGTGTAACTTCAATTATAGCTGGAACTGGGATATCAGTAGATGCTGCAACAGGTGATGTAACCGTAACAAATTCTGCACCCGATCAAGTTGTTGTATTGACAAATGGAACAGCAATTTCTGTAACTGGAACTTACCCTGATTTTACTATTACTAATGATTCTCCAGACCAAATTGTTACATTGACTGACGGAACAGCAATTTCTGTAACAGGTACATATCCAGATTTTACAATTACTAACTCTTTACCTGATCAAACTGTTACACTAACTCAAGGTACAGATATAACCATTACTGGAACATATCCAGATTTTACAATTGGTTATTCTGGAGTTGCTGGTGGAGTAACTTCAATTATATCTGGAACTGGGATATCAATAGATGTTTCAACAGGTGATGTAACCATAACAAATTCTGCTCCCGATCAAATTGTTTCAATTACCTCTGGAACTGGTATTAATGCTACTGGAATTTATCCTGACTTTACGATTGATTCAACCATAACTCAATACACGGATTCAGATGCAAGATTAGCATTATCCGCTGGAACTGGAATAAGTTATGACAATGCCACAGGGATTATTACAAATTCAGAACCAGATCAAATAGTTGCGTTAACTGGTGGAACAGATATATCTGTAACAGGAACATATCCCGATTTTACAATTGATTTTGATGGAAACACAAGTTATCTGCCGTTAAGCGGTGGAACTATGACAGGTTCAATTACAAGTTTTGGTACAACACATGATACAGAAGTATCTGGAGATTTCTTTGGTGTTCAATTGTCTGCTGATCACACACAAGGAACAATGGTAAACTTTGATGGCCTTGATACCTATTCTGGTGCAAGCCATATGAAAGTAAATCCAACTGGTTTAACTTTTCCTGATGCAACTACTCAAACCACAGCGTACACAGGAGGCTCTGGTGTTTCTTCAATTACCGCTGGAACTGGTATTAGTGTAGACACAACAACAGGTGCTGTAACCGTAACAAATGATGCTCCTGATCAAACAGTTTCTTTAACTGATGGAACAGGAATTTCAGTAACTGGAACTTACCCAAGTTTTACAATTACCAATTCTTTACCTGATCAGACTGTTTCATTAACTCAAGGAACAGATATAACAATTACTGGAACATATCCAAGTTTTACAATTGCCTATTCTGGTACATCAAGTGGCGTTTCTTCAATTACCGCTGGAACAGGAATATCAGTAGATGTAACAACAGGTGCTGTTACTGTAACCAATTCTTCACCTGATCAAACCGTTACATTAACTGATGGAACTGGAATATCAGTTACTGGAACTTATCCTAGTTTTACTATTGCAACAACCATTACTCAATATACAGATTCAGATGCAAGATTATCTTTATCTGCTGGAACTGGAATTTCTTATGATAATGCAACAGGGGTTATTACCAATGATGCTCCTGATCAAACTGTTTCATTGACCGATGGAACTGATATTTCAATTACTGGAACATATCCTAATTTTACCATTTCTTACACAGGTACTGGTAGTGGTGGAACGGTTACATCTGTTGATATGTCTGTTCCTACTGGCTTGTTAGTAAGTGGTAATCCAATTACAACAACTGGAACATTAGCAGTAACTTTTGATACTGGTTATTCAATTCCAACAACATCTTCTCAAACAAATTGGGATACAGCTTATACGCAAAGGCTTCAATGGGATGGTGGGGCAACAAACCTAGTTGCAGCAACTGGTAGAACTTCTTTAGGTGCAACCACAATAGGAAGCAATCTTTTTACTTTGCCTAGCCCTGCTGACATAGCTTTTATTAGAATAAATTTAAACAATACTGTATCAACATTATCGGCATCTACTTTTCGCACTTCTATTGGTGCGACTACAGTAGGGGCGAACTTGTTTACGCTTACTAATCCAACCGCAATTACTTTCCCAAGGTTTAACGCTGATAATACTGTTTCTGCTTTGGATGCTGCAACCTTTAGAACTGCAATTGGTGCTGGTACTTCTTCTACAACAGGAACAGTAACATCTATTGCAACTACCTCTCCAATAACAGGTGGAACAATAACGGGTACTGGTACAATCGGCATTAATGCAGCAAGTGCAAATACTGCTTCTTTTGTAGTACAAAGGGATGCTTCGGGTAACTTTTCCGCTGGAACAATTACTGCTTCATTGACTGGAAATGCTACTGGCCTTGCTGCTTCAGCAGCACTCACGACCCCTACTATTACAGGATTAATTGAAAAACAAACAGCACCAGCAATTGCATCAGGGGTGTTAGCTTTAAATTGTGCAAGTGGAAATGTGTTTGCAGTATCACTAAATGCAGCTATTACAAGTATTACATTCTCTAATATCCCAACTACAGGTAATGCGTTTGGCATTACTTTGGCATTTACGGCTGATGGAACTGCTAGGACTATTTCTTGGCCCGCATCGGTGAAGTGGAGTGGCGGTACTGCACCAACGCTGACCAGCACTAACGCAAAAGTTGACATCTTTGTTTTGACCACATGGGATGGCGGTACGACTTGGTATGCAATGATTGGAGGACAGAATTTATAATGCCAATCTCTAGAAAAATCATGGGTGTGAGTAGGGGGCCAAGAATTTTTACTGGTGCGTTATCTGGAACTAGCACGATAGCGACTGGTACGAGTCCTCAAGATATTTGCATTTCCGCTGATGGTGCTTCGGTCTATGTAACTAATAGAACCGCTGCCACCGTTAGCATCTTTAGTCGCAATATAAGCACAGGGGCACTTTCTGGAACTACTACAATTGCGACTGGAACTAATCCGCAAGATATTTGCATTTCCGCTGATGGTACAAGCGTATATGTGGCTAATAATAACATATCAGGCACAGTTAGCATTTTTGATCGTAACACCAGCACAGGTGCATTGAGTGGCACCACCACAATCGCCACGGGAACAAGTCCTTACGGTATTTGCATTAGTGCTGACGGCAAAAATGTTTATGTAACTAATTCCAACGCCAATACAGTTAGCATCTTTGCGAGAAACACCAGCACAGGTGCATTGAGTGGCACTAGCACAATTGCCACACCATCAAGCTCATCACCCTACGGCATTTGCATTTCCGCTGATGGTACGAGCGTATATGCGGTTAATTGGAATACCGCCAATGTTAGCATCTTTGTGAGAAACACCAGCACAGGTGCATTGAGTGGCACTAGTACAATTGCCACACCAGCAAGCTCTTTTTCTAGGCGAATTTGCATTTCCGCTGATGGTACAAGCGTATATACATCTAACTACAACACCGCCAATGTTAGCATCTTTGCGAGAAACACCAGCACAGGTGCATTGAGTGGCACTAGTACAATTGCCACAGGAACAAACCCTTTTGGCATTTGCGTTTCGGCAGATAGAATTAGCGTCTACACCAACAACCGTGGTAGCTCTACCACTAGCATCTTTGCTCGCAATATAAGCACAGGGGCACTTTCTGGAACTACCACAAAATCAACCGGAACATGGCCACAAGGCATTTGCATTTCCGCTGATGGTACAAGCGTATATGCGGTTAATAACAATAGTGCCACAGTCTCAATCTTTACTCGGAGTTAGCAAATCATGCAATACGCAAAAATAAACGGTGACACAGTCCTTGAGTTTCCATCCTATCCACACACCAACCACCCGCAGACCAGTTTTGGTGAAGGCTGGCATGGAGAAATAGATGGTATAGAATATGTAATTGTAGAATATGTTTCCTATGAAAACACAGACCCTAACAAACAAGTTATGTACGATGAATTGCCACAAATTATAGATGGAACTTGGAAACTAAATTACTCGTTAGTAAACATTTCTCTTGAGCAAGCAAAACAAAATAAATTGCAAAGTATTGATTCCGAATGGGCAGAATTAGAAAAAACAGGTTGGGATACTGGGCTTCCAGAAGGTCATTTAGGGATAACACCTAGCGATGTTGCCCTGATATCTGGATCATTTGCATTAGCTAAAGAAGCAGCAAATTTAGGGCTTCCATTGCCATCTTTGGTAACGATTGAAAACAACGAATTGTCTTTTAATAGCATCACCGAAATGCTACAATTAATGCTGTTGTATGGTCAGTCTCGCTCGCAGATGTCTATGGAAATAGCATCTAAAAGAAAGGCTGTTGAAAACGCATTAACCATAGAAGAAGTAGAGGCAATATGATATTCGCAGACATCAATATCATGGACATTATCGAGCGATTCGGAGTGTCCTTAAGTTTTCTGGTTTTCCTTTTATGGGCAGTTTACAAGGGGTTTAGTTGGCTAGGTCAAAACATCCTACTTCCCCTGCACCAGAGACATATGGTATTTATAGATAGGTTAGAAAGCTCGATTGGCGAAGTAGCCAAGGCTCAAGCCGAAAGCTTGAGGATTTTGACAGAGGTTTTGAATTACACTAGGACTTTAAAAAAGGAAGTGAAGCATGATTAGTTTTCCCAATTCTATGCCTACGGATGCCATGATGTTAGTGGTTGATAAAGTTAGAGGCAAAAAAGATGTAGGTAATAAAGAATTTTCTAATGCACTTTGGAACATCGTTGGTTACGCTGCTGACCAAGTTATTCCTGATGATAAGCAGATATTTCAAAATGCAGAGGTTTCTCTTGAAGACTTTGCTGCAATTCTTGAGCAAGCAATTCCCCAGGGTGATTTCCACGGAAATCCGATTACAGTTGGAATCATCCCTTGGGCAATAGTTCTTAAGACCGCTCTAAAGTTATTGATCTCTGTTTTTTTATAATCGGGGGTCACAATGGGCCAAGGTAAGAGCAGCACATCTAGAACGGAATCCTAACTGTGCTGCCTGCCTTGAGGATGATCCCAATTTGCTTCAAGTCCACCATCTGATCCCATTTTGTAAAGACGCATCTTTAGAAATGGAGCCAAAAAATTTACTGTCGCTATGCAGACCTTGTCATTTTCTTTTTGGTCACGCAAAAAAATGGTCATCAGTAAATGTGTACTGTTTGATAGATTCTAAAAACATGGCAGAACGAATAAGGAGCAGACCGTGATAAACCTTCTTTTTTTAGTGTTTCTTCAAATTCCCACTATAGAGCTTCCAGCAAATGTTTCTGGTCAACCTGGAGCATTTATAAGCGTTCCAGCTAAGACCGAATCTAAGCTAGTTAAATGGGTTTCAATTGATAAAGGCCTAAACATTTTTCCTGTGGATCTGCTAAAGGACTCCAAGACTCTAGTAGTTACTTCTCAGATACAAGGTGTGTACAGATTGTTTGCTTATGTTGGCAATGAGTTTGGCCCTTCTGAACCAGCGTTTACATCTGTATTGATCGGTGATGAACCCGCTCCACCAGTAAATCCTGATAATGACATTAGGACAGCAGCAGCAAAAGAAGACAAAGAACAAGTTAAGTGGTTGTCTATGTTTTACGATGAACTGTCAAAGGAGTGTCAGAAAAACAACTACGAATTTCTTACAGATGTTTTCAAAGCAGCAAAGGCAACAATCAATAAACAGTTTATGGAAAACGAACTCGCCAATCTTAGAGATGTGATTGGAAAGAGATTGAATCAAAGGCTTCCAAAGGATGGAACGCTTAAACTTGATCAAAAACTTAGGGATCTTTTGACCAGCGAATTTAATCAAATAGCAAAGGAACTAAAACAATGATTGAATATGTAAAAGTAGGTGGAAAACAGAAATACTTTGGAAAATCAACTCAATGGAATTTTGGTTGGAATCCAATAGATAGTATTGATGAAAAAAGAAGGCAAGCATTTCTAACCTCATTAGTTAAGTTTGAAATTGAAGGTGATGACTCTCCAGATGTAAAAGAAGCACTTTTATACAAGGTTGTTAACAAAGCTGCTGGATACGAGTTTTTCCCTTGGAGTCAGAAAACAGGATCTTGTGTAGGTCACGGTGCGTTAGCAGTAATGGCAACGCTTCAAGCGGTTGAAATCGTTACGCAAAATCAATCATATGAAGAATGGAAAATTCCGTTCATCATGTTTAATTATGGGCAATCTCGTAAGCGTGGAGGATTGCATGGTGTTGGTGAAGGTTCTTTTGGTTCATCGATGGCTGAGTCATGTAGCCAAGATGGTGTTCCACCTATTGACACTAATCTTCCTCAACCCATCAAAGAGAAAGATGGCTCATGGACTTTTGGTTCTAATGTTGAATACAAATGGAGTAATGGGGATGCACCTCCAGTAGATTTATTTGAAGTATCAAATAGGTTTAAAGTCCAAACAACAAGTAAACTTGAGAACTCTGAAGAGGTTAAAAAGGCTTTAAGGAATGGGTATCCTGTGACAATAGCTTCTGGATGGTGGGGTTTTAGAGATTTAAAAGTTCAAGCCAAAGGTACTCCAGCAGTACAATTGGCTTCAAAAAACGATTCTTGGGGGCATCAACAGGCTTGTTTGGGCTTTACCACTCATCCTGACTTTGGGGTTATATATTTGATTCAAAACTCTTGGGGCAACGCTCACGGAACTCCCCCAGGGAATTACGGAGAACCTTTGGGTTCTTATTGGATTTCAGAAAAAGACATGAATCGTATTTGCACAGAAGAAGTTTTTGCGTATAGTAACTTTAATGGCTATCCAGCCAGAGTGATCGATTGGACTCTTTAGGAGGAAGCATTATGTTCAGTCTAGTTTTAGCAGTTGGTATGGTTATTGATCTGCCTGTTCGCAAGGGTTCTTGTGCCAATGGGCAATGTTCTGCACCCGCAGTACAGATCGAAAAGAAGGTTGAAAAAACAATCAAAATTGAATCCGTAAAAACGGATGCGAGAGTTTTTCATGGTGGAAAACTTCGCTTCAGTTTGCGTGGTTCTAGCTGTTGTGGTCGATAGAAAGGGAGCTTATGTCTACAGAACCTGTTAGTAATTCTACTTTGCCTTCTGGGATGAACGAAATTCTTCAGCAGATAAAACCTGTTGTTGATGATTTTGTTTCGTTTATTGAGGGAAAGTCTTCTAGAGAAGTAGCTTTGAAATCTTTCCATAAATTTATGGTGATTACTTTGCCACCTCCAATGAGGCCGAGCAAGGATCTTGCTGCAAGCATATTGAAGTCTTCAATAACTGGGTTTGCTAATATTCCTCAGTTAATGGCTTCAATGGCTGTTCTTCTTGAAGAATAATTTCATTTTTTAATTTGAAATTTAACAGGGTGGAGGATTCCTCTGCCCTGTTTTTTTAAAGGGATATCATGCCGAATATACAACCTAGCCTTGGAAATGGAATCAATGCCTCATGGGATGATTCCACAAATTCATTCATCATTTCAAACGATAGTGCATCAGACTTTTTGTGGTTCAAAATATTTCAACAAGTTCCGTCTAGTATTCCAGGGACAGAGGTAAATACTTTTTATTATTTCCAAGAAGTTTCTTGGAGTGGTACTGGATTTACTGATGTTCCAGGGGGTTTGTTTTGTGACGAAACAACTCAAACTACTGGCCCCAAAGCTTATCCAATGCCATTTGTTTTAGATAGGCGGGATAACACCACAAATGATTTATCTATTCAGCCTGGGGTAATTTGCCCTGCAAGATTGGTTAGTACTGATTCAACTGATAATAGAGAAGTCTATTATTTTTGGTGTGGTGTAAACCCTAATAACAGAATGTTTGTAAAGCCAATCGGAGATGTTAATGATTCTCCTGTTATGGTTGGAACAAGATATTCCGCAAGGATTAGTTATGTTACTCCATATGGAACATTTCCTCCATCTGGTGGAAGCGGTGATGTCTGGGCTATAGAAATAAATGGAAGTCCTCTTTTACCTAACAGGACATATGTTGGTTTTTCTATTGGCTATTGGGATCCAGGTAATCCATCAAATCCAAATGCCACTAATTACAACGATCAAAGACCATTGGTTGTATGCATGAAGAATGGTGGTACTGGGCCTAATGCTGTAAGAGTTGTCAAAGATATTGTAAACAATGGTGCTAGTGTTGTTATCCAATACACCACATTTTGCCCTGATGAATATACAGCAATTATAAATACTGAAAGTACTGGGTTAAGATATATAGACCTTCTTGATACACCTAAGACTTATGGAACCCCAGGCCAATACATTGTTACGACAGGATCTGGATTTCAATATGCTAATGCTCCTACTGGTGCAGCTTGGCCTACACCTCCAACTAGTGGAACTGGTTTGGTAATGATTTCCACATCAGGCATAACTGCTTCTGGTTATCAAACAATCTTTAATACTGCTGTGGATGGTGAATCATCTATAGATATTACTGGTTCGTTTATAAACGGAATAAATCTTAAATTACAAAACGACATTCCGTCACCTGGGCCAAATATGTATTATGGAACAGATGCTAATGGCGATAAAGGTTGGTTCCCTCTTCCATAGGTGTTAAATGTATAAACCTAGTGCAGTATCAGCTTCACCAGATCATTATGTTGATGGTCAAATAAAAGATAATTTTGAAGCAAGTGTTCCATTAAATTGGATTGGCAAAAACAATGTTACTTCAAGTAAAGTTATATGGTATGACCAAATAGATGAATCTTTTTTAATAAATGTAAGAATTACCCCAAACGAAAATTACATTTGGGAAGAATCAGATTTAACACAAACTTCAGTACCAACCGTTTATCAGGTAGATGGAACTGCTGGAACAGTTTCTCAATTTAATTTAAAAAAAATAACTGAAGAATATTGTAACCCACCAACCTCTGTGTATTCATATTACCAATCTACAAATATTCCTTTTCAATATGACGAAACACTTATAAGGGAACAATCAAACATATATCATTACGATATTTTTGAAGGAGTTAAAAAAACTGCTTGGCCAAACTTTAGTGATTATAGTGGAGCTTACCCAACAGGAATAAGTTCTTGGAGCGAAGCATATACTAATGTTGATTACATTCACCAGCCTTCTTTTTACAACTATAACTATTACAATTATTACTACATGAATGGTTACAACCTTTTGTTTGATTCGTCAATAACAGGTACGATACCAACCATTTTAGAAGATTACCTACAACCATGCTCATTAGACCCTAGCATCCCATCGTATTTTCCATCTGGATCTATAATTCCAGAATGGCCACAACAAGGAGGTGGTTTCAATGATACATCGTATTCTGGATATAAAATTTGCGGAGCATCTTTTAATGGAAACAATTTAATATTAAGAGTACACAGTTTTGCTCAAACTGCACTTATTGGGTCAGGAGGTGTTATCAATATTCCAGTTACATTAAATTCAATAAAAATACCTTCCAATTATTCTTATTGGCCTTGGCTAAATGATAATGACAATTTCTATATTTACGACAATAGAATTTTATTCCCATCCATGTATGACATAGCTAGCGGGCAAAATATTTATTATGGATCTTATTACCCATTTTTGCCAGAAAAAAAAGCTTGCATTTATTTTACACAAAAAAATCCATTGGTAGAATCAACATCTGGTTTTGATACATTCACTTATAAAAATGTAGTAATATACGACAGAACATCTAGAAGCCAAGCCATTATGGTAGAAGACCTTCCAAGAAGTCCTTATTTTTCTGGAAAGAACCTTGTTTGGTTTGCTGGAGCGGTTTGTGTTGACATTCAAATATCATTTAAAAAGAAAAATTTTCCAGAAGTTTCTAGCATACCAAACATAAGTATTCCAAGGACATTCGCTGTTGTTCCAGAAGATATAAGGCCATTATCATACAGAGATGTTTACAAATTAGATAGTGGCTGGTATGCATATAAATCTTTAACAAATGAAGAAGCAAGGGTATTGGTTGATCATTATCAAACAGAATACGGTTCTAGTACTACTTTAAAATATTCTTCTAATGGATATGCTGTTTCAAACAGTAATTACAATTATTTGTATAACCAAAATACATTTGTAGTATATGAACCAAATTATCCGAAATTAAAACAGCCTGTGTTTCAAACATTTGGTGATCTTGAATCAGGTTTTATAAAAAACAAAACCGACAGTTATTATTATAATTATTATTATTCTAGAGGCGATATAAACAATATTGCCGACCCATTTAATTTATATTATTATTACTATTATTATTACGACTATCAATCACTTTTTGTTAACTCTGGAACAATCCCTTTTCAGTCCAATGAAACTGTTACAGCTAATTTAAATTTCAGTATGTTTAATATATATAGTTCTTATTATGGTGGATACTACTATGATTACAATATGCTTAAGCTTGGTACAAGCTTGTATATGTCTGTAAATATTCCACAAGTTACTGTAGATCCTACTAAATATTACGAAATGTATGTAAACACATTGGGTATTAATCCAATACGAGAATATGTTGGTGTAGAAGAAATACCTCCAAGATTTGGAGAAAAAGGTTTTGGTGATGGATGGTTTGGTTTAGCAATTAGACAGCCTTCTATACCAAATATTTCAAATGGAAGAATAACTCAATTTTCTGGTAATCTTTATGTAGCTGATCCTAGTGGAAATATTCTTAGATATAATTACCCCAACACGGATTCTCCAAATCCACCTTCGGTATTTAATGGAAACATGGAGGCAGCATTTCTTGGCAATTATTATGCTTCTTCATACACATCAATACCAACAGGTGGTTACATATATAGATATTGGTTTTATAATGGAAACTCTACTGTAAATGCTATGGATTATGTTTTAAACACTTCTAATCCGTCAAGAGAAATAAAGCCATTTGGAACTTATTATCAAGGCAGTCCAAATAATGAAGGTGGTTACTGCGAAGATGGAATATATCTGGTACTTGGCCAATCATATGTTGATCAATATCAAGCTCTTCCAGGTTATTACAACAATACTAACCAAAGAAGTCCTTACACATTGTATCCTATTGGTGCATTCTATATTGAAACAACTGACAACCAGTTTTTAATATATGATGTTCCACTTTACTATGTTCCAAATTTAGATTTAACTAAACCATATTACGGTTGCATTAATGCCAGTTATCAATGTTTGATAACATCAGTTCCAAATGATTTTAACTCTTCATATATTTTTAACTACAATTCCAGTTACGCAGGGAAGCCAAAAATAGTTGTTTCGTCACAATATGTTGACAACTATGAAAGTCTGATTGAGATTTATGGGCCTGATGCAACTCGATTAATTCTTGATGAAGACTATGAAGTTTTGCCATATTCATCACAAAGACCAGGGTGTTATGTAATATCTTTTTTAAAAACTCTAGGCAATTTATTTGAAAATGAATATACAGATAACCCGCCATCTCTCGCTGATGGGAATTACAAAATAATTCTGCCAACCATAACAAACAAAACCATGAGTAGTGTTTCATATGTTGACAATATGACTAGCGTTTCAAATGTTGGTTACAATTATAGCATTTATTACAATTATTATTTTTTCTCTGAATTTTATATTATGAATTTTAATTCATTTTATGGCAATGGTTTTAATCCATATTATTACAATTATGTAGATCAGTTCATGCCTAGAGCAAGAACTAACGACCCTCGGTATTTTGGCTACAACGCTCGATTCTCTGATTCCGAAGTTATAAGTTTAAGCCCAATTAAATTTAGAATTAAGAATTGCATATTCACAGGAACCAATACAGATGATCCTGATAACCCTTATGAAATTGGTTTTAAATGCGATTTTACATTCACAGAATATCTTGAAGAAAATGAGTTGCCAGCGAACCCTAATAGTTACAATCAGCTTTTAGAAGGAATTGATTTTGTTGAGGCTGATACAGATTATTAAGGTGTCCGAATGAAACTTCCCCCTCTGATGCAATTCTACTACGAGGGGAATTAGTCTCAGGAAATTGCGAAAACAAGCCCTAGAATCATTCGGACTAAGTTAATATATCAAGCCTGTTTCTTTTCTTCAAGCTGTCCGGTAGAAATATTTACAGATCCTGGGCGAATGGATTTCATTAGCCCATCCGTAGGTGAACCCATGATAACTTGAAGCTCATGCCTTGCATCTGCTGCAGCATCAAGTTCTTTTTGCCACTCGGTGAACTTCATGAACAGTTCTACCGCTTTCATGTTCCCACCCCGAATTTTTCTTACTAGGCAGTTTTTCACAACAGCCATGTCTTCTTCCGTTACGGATTTGACATAGAATCGTTTCATTTCTTGAATATGGCGATAGTATGGATTTAGGTACATATTATAATCTCCATTTGTTTTTCTTAGCAATTCTTGCTGAAGCCCTGCCTCTGTCTCTTATGTTTTTAGGTATTGCGTTATACATCGTTCCTCGAACCTTCCTGTTTCTTACCGCTACAATTCCAAGTCTACCTGACCCGCCTCTTCTAAATGGTCGAGCTTTTCTTGCAATGATTGAATAGTCTTTTAATGATGGTGATGCATACCAGTATATAAACCCTCCACGGAAGTTGTTTGCCACCCATTTATTGAAAGTGGCCTTACCAACCCTTGGATAAATATAACCGATATTTGGGCCTCTAGCCCTCATTACAACAGAACCTGACTGAGCTTTTGCCATAGGAAAGTATTCAAGCGATTTCATCCAAGCAGATGGCGGTGTGTATATGATTGAATTATTGGTGGCTTCAATATCTGGGTTAGGTGCTGGATTAGTATTCGTAGCTCTACCCACCCGCTTGGCACGGTCTTCTAGTAGTCTTTTTAATTTTTGTATCGAGCCTACTAAATCTGCCATCGAAATTCCCCTTGATTTTTGCTATAATACTGTTACCTATTTTACCCTGTTTTTGAAAGGATGCAATATGTTAAATAAAGCTGGAGCGGACTGGATGGTAGAAGCGATTGCTGCGTATGAAAAAGGAAAGCCTTCTCAATCAATAGCAGCAAGTTTGATCTATATCTCTGAGACATTAGAACTTATGAGAATGTTGATCGACCCAGAAACACCAGAAAATGTTGAATTTCCAGGGGGCAAGGAGTTTCCAAAATCATGATAGATTCAGACAGTTTTTACGAAATGCTGGAGAACATTCAGCGTGGAATTGATTTTAAATTGGCCATGAAGGCCTTCGGGATTTCCAGAAGGGATCTTGAACCTTGGCATAAAAAGGAGATGGTCAAAGCTAAAGCACAGGCAACCATTGCTATGCAACAGGTTATCCATGAACATGGAAGTGAAGATTGGCGAGCCATGCAATGGATCATCGAGAGAAATAATAAGGAACGAGATGATGAGCAAGAACTTCAAAAACTCCTCAATAAACAACTTGCAAAAGAAATGGCAAAAGGCCTTATCGAGTCCAGCGTTGCAGGGGAAACTCTCGGAAATCCAAGAAGTGAAGAGAGTGAATCGGGAGAAGCAGAAGACTATAGTGATTCCGAAAAACCCAGGGGAGTACTGCGAATACCTAGGGATAAGCTTGACCCCCCAGCAGATGGAAATATTTGATTCGGTTGCCAATGGTGCAAGAAAAGTTTTGGTCAGGTCAGCACATAATCAAGGCAAAACTTTTTTGTGTGCTGTCATTGCCTCATGGTTTCACGATCACTTTACACCATCAGAAGTTTTGATTTCAGCACCTGTTGCTCAACAGATTAAAGATGGTGTGTTCAAAGAACTACGCAGGGTTAGACCTAGAGATCCTAATTGGATGCCCAAGGCTAATCGATTGGAAAAAAACCCCTCGCATTATATCCAAGGACTTACTGCTCAAAAAGCAGATGCTTTCCAAGGTAGACATTCCGCTGGTGGTCTTTGCATCTTGTTTGATGAGGCTAGCGGTATTGAACCAACCTTCTGGGAAAGAGCGGAGTCGATGCTTTCAGCATCCAAAGAGAATTGCTTATGGTTTTGTATTTTCAATCCATACGATGCTTCATCACCAGCATACTTTGCTGAGAATTCGCCTGACTGGAAAGTGTTTCACCTCTCCGCTCTCGACCACCCTAATGTTGCTTTTAAAGCTGATCTGGTTCCAGGTGCAATTAACTATGAGTATGTAGAGAACCGCATTAAAAACGAATGCAGAACCGCTAGAGAAGGTGAGGAATCTGAGCCAGGGTTCTTTACCTTCAATGATCGAAACTACATGGTTGAAGACCCGCTGTTTGATATCCAAGTTCTTGGAAGATACCCAAGTAAAGCGATCAACTCGGTATGGGGTGCATTGGCCCTCAAACAAATCCTTGACCCAATACCGCTCAATAAAGATTGGGTTGTTCAGATTGGTGCTGACCCTGCAAGGTTCGGTGACGATAGATCCTGTTTAGTGGTCAGGCATGGATGTTGCATCATAGATGCAAAGGAGTATCGTGGTTTGTCTACAAAAGAGTTTGCAGAAAAGATTAAAGAGTATTGCCAGAAGTATGAAACACCAAGGCAATCGCAATTCAAAATACCTGTGCTTATTGATGAGGGTGGTGTAGGTGGCGGTGTAGTCGATAACAAGGGTGACTATATGTTTTACGGCATTAATTCGTCTGGTGAAGCACCAAGGTGGCGAGAGTTTCCAAACATGAGATCCGCACTCTGGTTTGAAGCAGCAGAATTAGCTATGGAGGGTAAAGTGTCTATCGGACATCTTCCGCTGCATATGCGTGAAAGGATGATGGAAGAGTTACGCACACCAGTATACATTGTGGATACAAACGGAAGAAGAGTGGTCGAGTCTAAGGACATGATGAAGCGTAGACTCAAGCACTCTCCTGACCTTGCAGATGCTTTTAACTTAGCTCTGATGTCGATTCCTCGGATTGGGATTGAGAAGGTGATTGGTCATTTATAACGATGTACATTGATCCAGCACCATTTTTATCCCTGCTTTTTCTGATTGAAATTTCACCGCAATCTTGAAGATACCGAATTGCATCATCAACGCTCTGCCCGCTGTGTACGATCTTCCTGAGATGCCTTTTCGCATCAATCATCTTTACACCATACACATCTGGTTCGATTTCGTTCAATGAGTCCTTGATCATGTTTAATAGCTTATCTGTAATTTCACCAAACTTTGTATCGCTTACCATGACTGTATTAGCGGTCTGCCGTTTATTCACTTCACGAACAAATTTAAATCCAGAGGTAACTCCAGCCAGAGAAATTGTGTCAGCGGTTATGTCTTGGCTTAATTCCCACAGGCAAGCTATTTTCAAAGCCAACTCAGGAAGTCTAGCACATGAAGAAGCTTTTTCTTCTTCGCTGTTTTTTTGATACTTGGAATAAAGATCATCGTTTTCCCATACCTGAGTTTGAAAAAACTCCAAAGCATCTTCATCAAGAAGAAGTATTTTTGAATCCCTTTCAATCTGGTTTAGTGGAGCATTTCCAAGTGCATCAAGTTTAGTGTCTGCCATGAATTCCTTGATCACTCCAGGCACAAGATTTTCATTCATAGCAATCAATCGTGCAGCAACCTCAACCAAATATTCTGGAATTGGTTCTGATACAGACATACCCCGAAGATTCATTCTGCCTCGGATTGCAGACTGAAGAATTAGCAAACGATTGTAGAAACCTGACCGAAGCATCTTAGGTGATAGTGCCTTAAAATATTCTTCTGGAGTTGATGAAGTCATAATGGAAAGGAATGGATAGCGAATAAAATTTTCAGAATCAGCATCCCCCGCTTTCGCTCGCCTTTTAATATAGTTTGATGTGAACAGTTCTAGCATTGTTCCCATGACATCATTAAACCTTGTATCACCCGATTTAGCTTTCTCAAGATCAAATGCACCTTCATCAGCCATGAGAAATTTTGGCCCTTGAATCACCTTTTCTTCAAGACCTTCACGGCTACCAACTTTCGTCATTAAAAGGCTTGCGTTATCAATTTCCATACAGATTCTAGCGTTCAATTTTCGTGGAAAATCTTTGCCCGAAGCTGTCAAGCCAAGCACAACAATATATAGGTTAAGCTTAAGTTCATTCGGCCCCATAATAGATCGACCCACTAAAGCAGAAAACATACCTAATGCAGATGCAGCAGCAATTCTCTTTTCTGGGTATAATGCGTTTCTCATGCAGTAGTCAATGTAAGTGTCAATCCACCCAGGAAATGAAATGGCATCATCAGGTACAATGTCTACGGTTCTGATTTGCTTAACCTTGCCTGACTTTGTTGTTTCAAGGAAATCCCATCTAGTTTCGTTCACAGGTTCATCTTCAATTTTGTCTATTGAATACTTGGCAAATACCTGTGCGTAAAATGTTTTCCACTCCCTGCTCCCTGGTTGCCACCCTCGGCTCATACAATAAACATAATCTTTAGTTAGTGGTATGTTTGGACTTAATCGCCAATCTAATGGGCTAAAATTCCAATAGCGATCCATGCCACCATTTTTGCACCCTGCAATTGCGTTGGGTTCTCTCCCTGACGAATCAGGATGCCAAACCATAAAGTAGTCATGCCTGACCTCAACAACTCTGTAAGAATCTGGAAGAATTTCTGGCCATGAAGTTTCTGCTCGCCATTGATCCAACGCAGTCTTTTTGCCTATCTCTTTGTATTGGTAAGGTTCTTTATTTAGCTCGATAAATCTCTTTGCTGCTTTTTGATCGTATGACTGAGAAAATGACATCAGGAATTCATGTTCATCCGCAGTAAGCATTGGAATGGTTGCCACATCTCCGTGAATCATTTTATATGGCTTAACTAATCCATCAATTTTTGAGACTGCCTGAGAATAGAAACCAACTACATATCCACCCGCCCCCCTTGTTTCAATTAACGGTGGAGCAATCTTTTTGGTCGATCCTTTAGCTTTAGCTTCGGAAAGCCATCTCTTGCCATTATCAGTAGACATCACCGCTAGTTCACGGCACTTTGATTTACCTAGTGGCAAATAGTAGAAAATGTGTAATCCTTCAGATGGTGTTGTTTCCACACATCCGCAAAGCTTATCGTGTAGTTCTTTGCTAGTTGCTTCTAGGTCAGGTAAGAAGTCAATCGCCACTTTAGGGCAATCAATATCAAGGCACTCAAGATCCTTGTTTTTACCAACAACTGGGCCACAATTTATAGCTATCCCTGCTACATTTGCGTGGCTGAAATCTATCTCAATTTCAAGTTCTGACAGCGGGTTAGCTCTTAGCTCAACTATGCGGTTAGTTCGCTTAATTACTGGGGTTTTATCGACCTTAGTCGAGAAGACTGATAGCCCCTGTTTACGAACTCGCAAAGCCTGTTTTTTAATTTCTTCCAAGGCACACCTATTCCTTTGATTTTGTTGTTAAATTGGTTAAGATAATGATGCTGGGTCTGCTTCCTCCCAGCACAGGGGGAGTGGTTTCACCCTTTCGCCATTCCCCCGCTTATTACTCGATTGCTCTGAAAGGAATAACTATCGATATGATAGTACCCCTTTTCATTTATGTGTGCTTTAATAGCAGTTGGTTTGGGAATGGTATCTAACCACTCTTGGATTTGCAAGCTTTCTTTATTCATGTTCCAATGCTTATCTGGTAAACCTTTTGCACCAACAGATTTAAGCCATTTCCAAACTATGAATTCCAATCCATGCTTCAATGAGTGGTAACATCTGATCAGTTTACCTTCTAGCGTTTCGTGTGTTTCGAGTATGCAAGGGTCAGATGCTGGGGTTTTGCGATAAATTGTATACCCAGTAGCTACGATTTCGTACTGCTTGGGTTGTCTTCCCGCAAGTATTTCACCATTGGTTTGACTGGCAGAAAGTTTCTCAGGGAATAAAGATTCTTCCTCTTTAGGTTTGAAGTATCCGCAAGAAGGGCAAATGATATTGCCAATCCTGTGTATCAGATTGCAAGATGGGCAACGCTTTACTTTAGCTGCTGGTAACTCAATTCCTTGTGCATCAACAACAATCTGGTCGATGCACCCATGCCTAAGAGCATTGTCACCGAAATCAAGAATTAAGCAGTTCTCTTTATCTGGAGCAAGTCTAAATCCCCGCCCTACCATTTGATACCACAAACCCTTCGACATGGTAGGCCTCATCACCACAACGCAATCAATCCCAGGGGCATCAAAACCTGTGGTGAGAACGGCTACATTCACAAG
>Ga0209500_10000518_pt1 | contig 33288 bp, 45 predicted proteins | sample S_140212_EF_Meta_FD_187323 | JGI IMG/M metagenome (GOLD analysis project Ga0209500, IMG submission 187323) | Freshwater microbial communities from Lake Simoncouche, Canada to study carbon cycling - S_140212_EF_MetaG (SPAdes) (version 2) | ecosystem: Environmental > Aquatic > Freshwater > Lake ...
TTTAATTAGGAAAACATGAGCACATCACTTATCGTTGCCGGATCGCAACCGGCGCAGGTGTCAAAGCAACAGCTGGACCTGCTCAAACAAACCATTGCAAAGGGCTGCACAGATATTGAGTTTGCTTTGCTGATGGAGTTGTGCCGCGCTAAACGGCTTGACCCGTTTGCGAAGCATATCCAGCCCGTGAAGCGCTGGGATCCCGAGACGCAGACGATGGGTGTCACGTTCCAAACTGGCATCGATGGCTTTAGGCTGCTGGCGGAGCGCAGCGGTTTGTATAGGGGCCAGGACGGCCCGTACTGGTGCGGGGACGACGGGATCTGGGTCGACGTATGGACGCGGCCAGTCGCGCCGATTGCGGCCAAAATTGGCGTGTTTCGCAAAGACTTTGACCGGCCAATTTACGCGGTCGCCCATTACAGCGAGTACGTGCAGACCAAAAAGGGAGGCGAGCCAAATCAGATGTGGGCCAAGATGGCCTGCAACCAGCTGGCAAAGTGCGCTGAGGCTTTGGCTATTAGGAAGTGCTTTCCTGAGGATCTGGCGGGGCTCTACACGCCCGACGAGATGAAGCAGGCAGAACTACCGACGATGCAACGGGAAGCGGCGCAGGTGGTCGAGGCGCAGGCGGTCCAGGTGATACGCCCATGGACGAGCAAAAAGAACATGATTGCCATGTTTGACGAGGTTGCCGGCAGGATGCCTGACCGGGCAGACTTCCTGGCAATTCTGAGCATGTGGGACGTGACCGACGCGGCTGCATTTCAGAACGGCGACGACGCCCAGGCGTGTTACGAGAAGCTTTTGGAGGCGCTGAATGCCTAACATTTACGAGATCGAGACCGACTTGATGGCGCTGGTGGACTCTGCCGATACCGTGACACCCGAGCAGGAGGACGAGTACCGGCTGGCGCTAGAGCTTGCGCTGCGGATGTCGATTAAAAAGCGCCAGAGCGTCGGCCAATTTTTACTGCATTGCGATTCGCATGAAGCCGCGTGTGATCGAGAGATAGACCGTTTAAAAACGCTTAAAAGGCAGTACGCCGCGGCGCGGGAGCGGATTGAGGACTTTGTAATTCGGACGGTGTTAATCATCGGCCCGGACGACCGCGGCAAGCTCAAGGCACTAGAAGGGGAGACCGTGAAGCTGCTGGTCAAGGCCACGCCCGACGCGGTCATCATTGATAACGAAACTTTGCTGGACGACGAGTTCCGGACGGTGTCGGTAACGATGCCGGCTGCTTTGTGGCAGGCGCTGATTGACGACCTGAGCGCGTCGGCCGTTGGGCACGCCGCGGGGTTGATTAAGGAAACATCGACGCCAAACAAAACGGCTATCAGAAACGCAATCAAGCAGGGCCGGGAGGTCCGCGGCGCAGCGATGCGCGGCGGCTACCGGCTGGAGGTTCGATAGATGCCATACATGTCAAAAGCGATCATCATGGGCCATTTGGGGAAAGACGCAGAAGTGAAACAGATCGGCGCGAAGACGGTTACCACGTTTTCGATTGCCGTGAGCGACGGAACCAAGGAGAAGCCACACAGCTCCTGGTTTGATATCGAGGCATGGGATCTGCCCGACTGGCTGGCGGCCGGGCTGACCAAGGGCGCTCTGGCGCTTTGCGACGGCCGGCTGAAAACCGAAGAGTGGGAGAAGGACGGGCAAAAGCGGTCGAAAACCAAGCTGGTGGCGGATACCTACGGCGGGGTCAAGACGTTTGAAAAGCGGCCGGACGATGGCGTGGTCAGCCGGCCAAAGGCGGCTGCGGCGCTGCAAGGAGGCATGAGCGATGACGACATTCCTTTCTGAGCCGCAGGTGCAAATCATTGACACGGGAGATGAAATGGTCGAAATCAGGATCACGTACCTGGAAGGCCTTCAGGTGTCCCAAATGGTTTGGCCAGAGCAGGCCGAGGGCCAGAAGTGCAAGGACTTGATCGCCGCGATGCGGCGCAAGGCTGAACGGTAGGAGGAAGGTATGCAGATTGTGATGTATGGAGGAGTGATGTGTTTAATTGGCGCGGCCTGCTGGTCGGTGCTTTGGCTGCAGCATAATAGCCGGGCGCGGGCCTATCGGATGCTGGCGGCGTGGGCTCTCAGCAACGCCGACGCGCATGATACGCGAGTTGAGCGCCGGGCCGAGTACATGGAGGAGGCGGCATGAATCCCAGCGAAGACCAGCAACGCGCCACCGTTGCGGAGCGGGAAGTCGAGGCCGCGGCTGTCATTGTGGCGGCGTTGCGGCGGGACGCGGAGCGGTGGCGATGGGCGAAGCAGCATCCCGGAATCGCGGTGTATATATTTGACATTCAGTGGATGGAGCAGCGAGATTTCGACGCTGCCATTGACGCCGAGATGCATGGAGCACAAGGACAAGGACAATGACCAATAAACAACACGCGAGAGAGCTGGAGGCGCAGGCAATGATGTATCCGCAGGGCGAGGTATTTGACTCGCTCATGGCCGGGGCCGCAGCGCTGGACGAAGTGGCGGCGCTGCGGGCGCTGTTTAAGGAGTTGGAGAAGGCGATGCTTCGGACGTTAGGAGCCAGCGCATGACCCGCACCGTCGAGCAGGCGCGGGACCCCAGAACGGACCCGCAGATGGGCGATCAAGTTCGAGGGAAATGGTCCAAAGATAGGTGGCACATCGGACCTGCCGCAACTTTGACGGTAGAGGCGCGGATAGGCGATCTAGTCGCGACTTCCTCCACTGGCGATGACGAGATCAGGTGGCAAAAGCTGAATACTTGGTGCGAGACAAACGTGTGGATTGTTAGCTGGGAAGTAATCCACGCTGCCTACAAGGAGAAGGACGATGACTATCAACCACTGCCGATCTGAGCAACTCCGCTGCGCGGAGCAATTTCACGATGCCGGTGCGCGGCTGGGCATGAACGACTGGTTTTGTGAGGAGTTTTTGATGAAACAAGAAATGCTGAAGGCCCCATTTCCTTGGTTTGGCGGGAAAAGCCGAGTTGCTGATTTGGTTTGGGACCGCTTTGGCGACGTCCCTAATTACGTCGAGCCGTTCGCGGGGAGCTTGGCAGTATTGCTTGGCAGGCCGACGCCGGCGCGAACCGAGACGGTAAACGACCTTGATTGCTACCTTGCCAACTTTTGGCGGGCGATTAAGGATAACCCGAGCACTACGGCGGCGTGGGCTGATTGGCCGGTTAATGAGGCTGACCTTGAAGCACGCCATCAATGGCTGGTCGATCAGGGAGATTCCATCAAGGCGCAAATCAAAAAGGACCCAGAGTATTGCGACTTCAGAATCGCGGGCTGGTGGGTATGGGGCCTTTGCCAATGGATTGGCGACGGTTGGTGCGTGCAACGCGGGGATGGGAATCAACCAGGACAACTCCCGCACCTTGGCACCGCGGGGATGGGAATTAAACGGAGGCTCCCGCACCTTGGCGACGCGGGGAGGGGAATCAACCGGAAACTCCCGCACCTCGGCGACGCGGGGAGGGGCGAGGCTATTCAGGAATACTTTGCGGCTCTTTCTGCTCGGCTGCATCGCGTTCGCGTCGCTTGCGGCGAATGGGACCGGGTACTTGGCGAATCGGTTACCTTCGGGCAAGGCGTGACCGGCGTGTTCCTCGACCCGCCCTACGACAGTAACGAGCACAGCGTCACCTATTCCGCCGACTCCAATGTCTCGGGCGACGTCCGACAGTGGGCTATAGAGAACGGCGACAATGGCGAACTCCGAATCGCGCTATGCGGCTACGAAGGCGAGCACGCCATGCCTGATAGCTGGGAGTGCATTGCATGGAAGGCGCATGGAGGCTACGGATCGCAATCCGACGGCAAGGGCCGCGCCAATTCAGGCCGAGAGCGGATCTGGTTTTCTCCGCATTGCCTGCGGCTTCAGTGGTCCTTATGGTCATGAAGCCCTATTACGAACACGCCGGGATTACGATTTATCACGGGGATTGCCGAAAGATTCTGGCGGGGTTGCCGAAGGTTGATCTGGTGTTGACGGATCCACCGTATGGAATCAACGCGACGCAGAGACACCAGCCAGGGGCAACTCAATACAGCCCAATAGTAGGCGATCAGGAGGAGCCAGACTTATCTCTGTTATTTGGCATTGATGCCGATATGGTGGTGTTTGGGGCAAATTGCTTCCCTAGCCAATTACCTCATAGGGGCAGATGGCTTGTTTGGGACAAGCGAGTCGATCCGCGGTGCGATTCTATGTTAGGCAGTCCGGTTGAGCTTGCATGGACGAGCAGAACGAGCGGATTTGATTGGATTGCCAGGATTCAACACGGAGGCGTTGTGAATGCCGATAGTAGGGGGCATATGCCGCGATGCCATCCAACGCAAAAGCCCATTTCTTTAATGAGCTTTTGCTTGAATAAGTATCCAAACGCTCGGCTAATCCTGGATCCATATATGGGGAGCGGAACGACGCTAATTTCTTGCAAGCAAAATCGGCGGTCCGCCATTGGGATCGAGATCGAAGAGAAGTATTGCGAGATGGCCGCCAAGCGGCTGGCGCAGGAGGTTTTATGGTAAACCACGCCCGAGAAGACCAGCCCGGCCCCGACCACCCGGCCTACGCCGAGGAGCGGGAGGATGACGGCGACCGCGACGACCGGATTTACGATCGCTGGAAGGACGAGGAGGAGACGAATGCCTAGGGGCGTGAACGGAACAAAAAAGACGGTCTGCAATTGCGGATCAGACGTGGGAGTCGATAGCGGCATGTGCATCGACTGCCGGCGCGAGTACGGCCGCGAATACTACCGGCGCAAGCTGGCGAAGAACGCCGCGAAAGGCGGGCCGCTCATCCCCAGAGAGAAACGTGGGTTCTGCCTGCAAAAGAAAAAGCCAGCACCCTACACGGCCATCGCGCCATCCCAGCGAGCCCTCGATCCGTACGTCCCGGTTGCTCCGGTGCTAAAGGTCGGCCGGCGAATACCGGCGCCCGACGCGCCGATGGCCGAAAAGCTAGAGTGCGTCGAGTGGGTCGCGTATTTTGAGCGCAAGGGTATGTTGGATTGGGCGCGGAGGGAGGCGAATCTATGAAGTCAGTGTTATCTGAAAACGATGTTGAGGCGCAAATTGTGCTTTTCCTCATCCAGAATAATTGGATAGTCCGACGGCAGCACAGCGGCTTGTTTCAGCTAGCAGACGGTAAACGAATCCGCATCGGGGAGCCGGGTATGTGCGACTGGTCGGCTATGCGTCCAAACCAGAGCCCGGACGTGTGGATGGACAACAAGGTCGAGTATTTGGAAGTAGAAGTGAAGCGGCCTGGAGGGAAGCTCAAGCCGGCGCAGCGGGAGTATATCAGCAAGCGCGTTTTCCAAAAGATCGCGGCAACGTCTGCCGACTGTATCGAGTCGTTTGAGGATTGGTACATCATGATGGGGTTCAAGTGATGAGCGACTTCAACCTCTTTGGATCTGATCTATTTGGAAACCCGGTATCCGCAAAGGCTGATGGCGTGCTATCTAAACGATTCATAGTCCCCCCGTTCAGCGTATTGAATACACGCGAGGGCATCTGGCAGGACCGCAAGCGGGCATGGATCGCCTGCGGGATTGAAAGCGAACTGGGACGGGGAGCGAAGGCGTTCAACACTGAAGCCAACATCGCGGGCGGCAAGACGGGCGTTTCTGTTTTTGACCCAACCCTGACAGAGCTTTGCTATACGTGGTTCGCTCCTCATGGGGGGCAGATAGTGGACCCGTTTGCGGGTGGCAGCGTGCGCGGAATGGTCGCGTCGTTTCTTGGCTTTAAATATTGGGGATGCGATTTGCGGGAAGAGCAGATCGCCGCGAATAAGTCACAAGCCGCCAATCTTGACCGCCAACCGGAATTGGTTTGCGGTGACTCTATGGACGAACTACGGTCTGCCCCCGATGCTGACTTTGTTTTTTCCTGCCCTCCGTATGGAGATTTAGAAGTATACAGCGATGACCCAAGGGATATATCCACGCTTGAATATCACACATTCATAGCGGCATATCGGCGGATTATCTTGCGGGCTTGCGAGCGACTAAAGCAAAACAGGTTTGCTTGCTTCGTGGTCGGGGACTTCCGCGACACAAAAGGGCACTATCGGAACTTCGTCGGGGATACGGTTGAATCCTTCAGGCAGTGCGGCCTTGGCTACTACAACGAAATGATTCTAGTTAATCCATGCGGAACGCTCCCCCAGCGGGTAACCGGACAATTTGATGCCAGCCGAAAGATAGGGAAAACACATCAAAATGTGCTTGTTTTCGTCAAGGGCGACGCAAAGGAAGCAACAAAGACCATCTTAGCCTCTGGCGGTGGTGCGTGATCCAGACCCTCCGCCCCTACCAATCCACCGCCCTCGACGAAACCTCTCAAGCCTTTCGCGCCCATCGCCGCGTGCTGCTCGTTGCCCCAACCGGCGCCGGTAAGACGACTATCGCAGCTGAGATCATCCGGCGATCGGTCGAACGCGGGAAACGCCTAGTATTCCTGGCGCACAGGAAGGAACTGATCGAACAATGCTCCACCCGCCTAGATCAGTTTGGCATCGACCACGGCGTCATCATGGCCGACCACCGGCGCGACCGGCCTCACCTGCCGGTGCAGGTTGCAAGCGTCCAGACTCTGATTAATCGCGACTTGGACGCACCGCCGAACCTCATCATCATTGACGAGACCCACCGCTGCACCAGCGCCAGCTATCAGACCGTCATCGAGAATTGCGGCAATCCATACGTCCTCGGCCTGACCGCGACGCCGATCCGCGCGGATGGTAAAGGGCTGGCGTCGCAGTTCGACGCCATGGTCCAATGCCCGACCGTAGCAGAGTTGACGGCGCTTGGCTATTTGGTCCCAGCGGTCTCATATGCCGGCAAGCGGATTGACCTCTCCGGCGTGCGGATATCAGGCGGAGACTACGACCGCGACCAGCTTGCGGATTGGATGAACAAACCGCACCTGATCGGCGACTGCGTGACCGAGTGGCGACGGCTGGCAGATGGCCGCTCTACTATGCTATTCGCCGCGGGTGTCGCGCATTCCAAAGCCATCGTCGAATCGTTCATGGCGGCCGGAGTGAGAGCGGCGCACCTGGACGGAACCACGCCGAAGGACCAGCGTTCGAGTATCCTCGCACGTCTCGCATCCGGCAGCCTGACGCTAGTCAGCAACGCGATGGTCTTGACCGAGGGCGTAGACGTGCCCCGCGTCGATTGCATCGTCCTGGCGAGGCCCACTAAGTCGGCTGGGCTATATCTTCAGATGGCGGGCCGGGGGCTGCGAACGTTTCCGGGGAAGTCGAACCTACTCCTGCTCGATCATGGAAACTGTATCCGCGAATGCGGGCTGGTCGCTCAGGATCGGAACTGGCAACTACTGCCAGACGCTACCAGCAAGCGCGGGAAGTCGGTATCGTACGCCGAGACGTTCAAGGTCTGCCCCGACTGCGGGAAGGTAGCGGCGTTGAGCGACTTGAAGTGCGGCTGTGGTTATCGTTTCGCGCAACGCGGCAAGCAGAAGAATTTGAAGGTTTACAACGGGCAATTGGAGCTAATTGAGGAAAAGCAGGTCCGCGCCTACTCCGAGAGTCAGCGCAAGGCGAAGTATTTCCGGCTGCTCGTCGACCAGCATACCGGCGTCAAAAAGGACGGCTCACCGTTTTCGAAGGGGTACGCATACGTGAAATATGAAGCGATGTTCAAGCAGAGGCCGGAGAGCGGATGGTGCGCCGAATGGGCAGCCGATAACCCGCAGCTGATCCAACCGTATCGAGTTGCTTGGCTGCTGTGGTCAGATCGACGGACGCCGGAGGTGGCGGCATGAACGAGAAGGCTGTATCGGCTAAGTTTGTAGAACAGTTTGGTGAGCGGTTTGATTTGTATCCAGAGGTGTGGCTGCGCCATCCGGCTTATGGTTCTTCGTTTCGTATTGACTTTATTGGTTTTGACCGTAAAAAAGAGCTTATTGGTCCAATAGGTTTTGAAATTAAAGACCCAGAGCGATGGTCAGGAGCAGACGGACATTTTACGAACTTTACCGCTGCCGTGAAGCAATGCTGTGACTACTCAGAGATGGTTATTAATAGTCAGTTTAAGGAAAAAGAGCATGACGAGTTTATTGGTAAGCGGCTTCGGTATGTCTTTTTGTACCAAGTTAAAGCTGCTTGGGCATACGGTACGCGGCTGGACGATCACCCGTGTTCTAACCGGGCCATTGGTGCGTTGAGCATAGCTGGCAAATACGGGGTGGGGGCAGTTTGCTTTGATCCAAACCGTGACGATTGGCTTCTGACGCTTGCAGGAAATAGTGCCTTTTCCCTTAAGAAAGGCGTTTCTGCTCTACTCCTCAAACACAACGTATCTAACCGCAAGGGGTCAGCCGTATGACGGACCAATTCCTATCAGCCCTCTGGCCTGACCCTCAGGGCGTCCTGGCCGCGTTTACTCTGCCATCCGCACGGACTATCTGCGCTTCGACCGCCGAGGAGTTATCCGCAGCGATTGCCGGTTACATCGAAACGGAGAACATCTACATTCGAGCCACTTCGCTACGGAGCACACCGGCCGCAGGCAAACGCGCCGACGCCGCGGCATCCTACGCCATGCCGGGCATCTGGGCAGACATTGACATCCTTGGACCAGCGCACAAGGCGCAGGATTTGCCTTCCGACCTTCAGGCGGCTTTGGACATCGCCAATTGCACCGAGCTTAAGCCGAGCCTGATAGTCCACAGCGGCAACGGAATCCAGGCGTGGTGGGTATTTAAGGAGCCGGTCGTTTTTGAGGACGAAGGGCATATTCAAGCGGCAGCGGAGTTGGTCCAGCGGTGGCAGGCCATCCTTTCGGCGCACGCTGCCAAATCAGGACATCGTATCGACGCAACGCACGACCTGGCGCGGGTCATGCGGCTGCCGGGCACGTTCAACCGGAAGGACTCGAACAACCCGAAGCCCGTGACCTTTACCGATTCGGGGCTCAGGTTCAACCCATCTGACTTTGCCGAGATTGTGAAGACGGTCAGGATATCACAGCCGACGCCGACGCCAAGACGCGATTTTGCTCTTGTGTCTATCGCTCCGATAATGGACGGCTGCGCCTGGATGCGGCATTGCCGGGACGACGCGACGACGCTACCGGAGCCCGAGTGGTATCAGATGCTGACCGTGGTAGCCCGGTGCAGGGACGCTGAGGAGCTGGCGCACCGTATGAGCTCGCCGTATCCAAGCTATTCCCACCAGGAGACGCAGAACAAACTAGACCACGCCATCACAAACTCAAAGGGGCCGGTTACGTGCGCGTACGTAGAAAACTCGTTAGGGTTTACCGGGTGCGCATCGTGCCCAAGCAAATCGCGGGTGAAGTCTCCAATCAGTATCGCGTCCAGCACTCCGGATCAATGGGAAGGCGTAGATTCCGTCGACGTTGCGCTGTTGGAGTACGACGAGACCGTGCCTAACGACTCAACGCGAGATTGGAAGGACCTGCTAAAAAAGAAAAAGAAGGTGATCCTTCCCAATATGTACAACGCAGCGGTAGCGCTGACGTTTCATGAGCTTTTCCAGCGGTCGCTTGCTTTTAACGAACTGACGAACGTGATTGAGATCACGCGCCCGATACGAAATATCGAGATGCACGTACCGGCAGAATGGTCTGATAGGCACGACGTTGCATTTGCGATCTGGCTACAGCATCAGGACATAGAGGTGAGCGCAGAAACGGCCAGCCGAGCGGCCGGCTACGTGGCGCGGCGCAATCCGTTCCATCCAATCCGCGATTACCTGCAATCGCTCCGATGGGACGGGACGCCGCGGATTCACAACTGGCTGCAGGAATACCTCGGCGTTGAGGATTCGACCTATTCCCGAACAGTGGGATCGAAGTGGCTTATTTCAGCGGTTGCCCGTGTGTTCCGACCGGGGTGCAAGGCCGATCATATGTTAATCCTAGAAGGTCATCAGGGCATCGGAAAATCAAGCGCTTTAGAGGTTTTGGCCGGCCGGTATTTTACCGACGCGGTTGGCAATATGTCGGATAAGGACGCGGCGCTGGCTGTCCAGCGGGTGTGGATCGTTGAGGTTGGGGAACTATCCAGCTTTAAGAAAACTTCGGAAGTTGAACATATCAAGGGGTTTATAACTCGGAGCACTGACAGGATACGGCCTCCGTACGGGCGATACGTGCAGGAAATGGCTCGCCAATGCGTCTTTGCTGGGACCACAAACCAGGAGCAATATTTGACCGACGAAACCGGAAACCGCAGATTTTGGCCGGTGCTCTGCACGTTCGCAAACCTAGAGGGCCTGCGCGATATCAGGGATCAGCTTTGGGCCGAAGCCGTCATTGCGTTTGAAGATGGCAAGTCGTGGTGGTTGGACGAGGCTGATGCCGTGACGGCGGCGACCAGCCAGCAGCTAGCTAGGGTGGAGGGCGACGTCTGGGAATCCATGGTTTCAGATTACGTAAGGTCTATGCGCCTTGGCGGGACCGAAAACTTTAGCGTGGAGGACATATTGGCCGGCTGTCTAAAAATACCAGCGAGCCAGTGGGAGCATAAGCACAAGATCCGCGTCGGGAAGATTCTGTCGACGATGGGCATACATAAGCGGCGAGTCCGATGCCGAAACGGCCTCCAGTGGCTATACTTTCTAGATCCGAGTGTTCCGATCTGATCCGCTAAAAACATATCCGGAACATTGACAACTGCCTATCTTTTCATACAGATAGTCGTCTTGTTCCAGTGTTCCGGTAAAAAAACATTATTTGAAACTTCTTCTGTATATATATGTACCCTTATATTCTGAATAGATTTAAAAGTATGTATCTAGACAGGAACACCGGAACAACGCACCGTCTTGACGTTTTTGCAAAATGTGACCGCTACCACGCGGACCATAACGCAAAACGCGCCACGGGCCGTTTGCGGTCCAATGGCGCGTGTTGTGGGGGATGGCGGTGGCTAGTATTTTTTATACAGCCACCAACCGGCAAAAGCTGCGGCGGTTGCCAGCAGCCAGTCGCCCAGCATGGCGCCGATTGTCAGGCCGATCAGGACCAGGAGGCCCGGGATCATGCGGCCGCCTTTTTCTTTTTATCAGCCCAGAGCTTCTCGGCCGCAGATTTGGCAATTTGCGACCGGTGCTCTGGGGTAAGCGCCGCGGATCGTTTGGCAGCCGCCGCTTTGCCAAGCTCCGACCGCTGCGCCGGGGTGAGCGCCGAGAAGCCCTTCGGCGTCTTCACCTTGCCCCCTTTGCGGCCCATGATGGCGCCTGCCTCTGAGGGCGTCACGCTTTCACCTCCAGAGCGGCGTCGATAGCCGCTTCATACGCGACCTGGGCGGCGCGGTCCAAAGTCGTTTCGTACTTGTAGCGGCCAGCGCCGGTCGGCACGTAGCCGCTCCACTGGCCTTTGGTCCACTCGGCGGGCCTCAACCGGTGGCCGTTCTCGACGGCCTCCAGCATAAGTTCGGCCTCTTGCTGGCCCCACTGTGCGCCGCGCTGGGCGGCTTCGATCTGCTGTTGTTCGGTTAGCATGTTTGTTTCCTCTGTTTTCTGTATTTAGTATTCGACTTTGAACTGCTCATGTCCGGTCATGACTTCGAGCGTGCAGGCGGCGACAAGTTCGGCGTCGTTAAGCTTTGCCGCCGATCTCCATGAGTGTCCGGCCGGAACCGCCGAGCCAGCGTATCCAGCAGCTTCTAGCGAACGCGTAGCGTCCGCGTAGCATTGATAGCCAGCTACTCCAACGAGGCCCGCTAAACGCTTTTGGGACTTGCTGGCCTCGATCTTGAGTTCTTGGTTTCTGTTCTGTTGGTTGGTGTTTGTTGAAATCGTCATGTTGTTGTCTCCGGCGCGCTGTCTACTCTTTAAGCTTACCATAATCGTTTATGGTAAGCAACGATAAAACGACGTGCGTCAGAAAATAGTTGTTCCACGTGGAACGATCGGAGCTCCGTTTGATTTTGAGCGCGGCATTGGGTATTGTGGAGGGGTGGAAAGGACAAAAGAAGCGTCTGATTGGCTCGACAAAATTGAACATCCAAAAAAGAGGGCGTTTCTTGTTGCGTTTGCTGCTTGCGGTCAGATAACTTCCGCAATCGATCAGGTGGAAATCAGCAGAGCGCAGGAATGGAACTGGCGTCAGGACGACCCAGATTACTGCGTCGCTCGCGCCAAGGCCTGGGCGATGGCTTGCGAGGCGCTAGAGGCCGAAGCGTATCGGCGCGGCCATAGCGGGGTTGATGAGCCAGTGTTTCACGGTGGAGCTCAGGTTGGCACGATCCGCAAGTACAGCGACACGCTGCTCATTTTCTTGATGAAAGGCGCGAATCCCAACACGTACCGCGACACGTGGCGCGGCGAATTGAGCGGTCCAGGCGGCGGCCCGATCCGCACCGCGGTTGATCTGTCCAAACTGACGGAGGAGCAACTTGCCACACTTGCCGGCATCGCTAGCGCAGCTGCTGGACCCGACACTGATCGCGGCTGAGAGGCTGCGTCGGGCGCGTCTGCGGGTGTTGTCGTACTATCCCGATACGGGGCCGCTGCGGCGCGAGCTATACGCCAAGCATTTGGAGTTTTTTGAGGCTGGCGCTTCGCACCGCGAGCGTGCGGCTATCATGGGTAACCGATGCGGCAAGACTGTAATGGGCGGTTATGAGACGGCGTTGCACCTTACCGGGGACTATCCTGCCTGGTGGCAGGGCCGGAGGTTTGCGGAACCCGTGAAGGCTTGGGCCGCAGGCGACACGTCGAAGACGGTGCGCGACATCCTGCAAGCGGTGATGCTGGGCAACCCTGGATCGCATGGTACAGGTATGATACCTGGCGATTTGATCCGAAAAACGACGGCGCGGACGGGGCTAGCCGACGCGGTTGAGTTGGTGTACGTCAAGCACGCCAGCGGCGGGACGTCGGTGCTGAATTTCAAGAGCTATGATCAGCGGCGCGAGGCCTTTCAGGGCACGGCGCAGGACGTTGTATGGGCGGATGAGGAGTGCCCGCAGGACATTTACACCGAATGCCTGTTGCGCACAATGACGACCAACGGCCTGCTGTACACCACGTTCACGCCGCTGCAAGGCTTGAGCGAGGTGGTGCTCTCGTTTCTGCCTGGTGGGCAGGCCGCGCTGCCGGGCGAGCTGGGCAAGTCGCGACATTGCACGATGGCCGGCTGGGACGATATCCCGCATTTGAGCGCGGAGACGAAGGCCGAGCTGTTGGCCGCCATCCCGCCGCATCAGCGCGATGCACGCTCCAAGGGCGTTCCGCAGCTTGGCAGCGGGGCGATCTATCCAGTGCCGGAGTCGGACGTGGTCGTCAAGGACTTTGACCTTCCGGCGCATTGGCCGCGGGCGTATGGCCTTGACGTCGGCTGGAATCGCACTGCTTGTATATGGGGGGCGCTGGATCGCGACACTGACACGGTATACCTGTACTCTGAGCATTACCGCGGCGAGGCCGAGCCAGTTGTTCATGCGCAATCAATCAAAAGCCGCGGGGCGTGGATTCCTGGCGTAATTGACCCAGCGGCACGCGGCCGCGGGCAGAGCGACGGTTTGCAGCTGCTGCAAAAGTACGTGGACTTGGGCCTTGATCTGGAGCCCGCCGATAACGCGGTGGAGGCTGGATTGTTTGAGATGTGGCAGCGGTTGAGCGGTGGCCGGTTGCGCGTGTTTGAGTCGTTGAGCAACTGGCGGCAAGAGTTCCGTTTGTATCGGCGAGACGAGAAAGGCAAAGTGGTTAAAGAGCACGATCATATGATGGACGCGTCTCGGTATTTGGTCAATGGCGGTTTTGCGAGAGCCATAATTAAGCCAGTGCAGCGGGCCGCGGTGCGAGAATATGTGGTAGATAATAGTACAGGCGGTTGGATGGTATGACGACGGACGACAAATTCTTAGAACTCGCGCTAAAACGTTTCAAGCTGGCTGTTGACGCTGAAGCTGATATGCGGCAACGCGGGCTGGAAGAGTTGGAGTTTCGCGTGGGAGTGCAGTGGCCGCCGGAGATGGTGCAGCAGCGGCGCCTGGATGGTCGGCCGGCGCTGGTGATCAATCGCATCCCGCAGTTTATCCGGCAGGTGACGAACGAGCAACGGCAGTCACCGGCTAGCGTGCAGGTCAATCCTGTCGACTCTGGCGCGGATGTGGAGACGGCCGAGGTGATCCAGGGGTTGACGCGTCATATTGAGGTGTCTAGCGACGCTCCGGTGGCGTACGGTCGGGCGTTTGAGTCTGCCGTAACGATTGGGTTTGGGTATTTTCGCATCATAACGGAGTATTGCGACGAAGACAGCTTCGAGCAGGACATTGTCATTAAGCAGATCGAAAACCCATTCACGGTGTACATGGACCCGTACGCGATGGAGCCAGACCGGCGCGATTCAGAATGGGCGTTTATCGTCGACGACATGAGCCGCGATGAGTTTGAGGCGCGATATCCGAAGGCCGAGGCCGTCAATTCTGGCATGAGTTTTGCGACGATTGGGGACGATGCGAGAGCGTGGTTTACGCAGGATTCCGTTCGCATCGCTGAATATTGGTACGTGGAAACCAAGCCAGACACGCTGTTGCAGTTAGAAGACGGCAACAAAGTGTTCAAAAGCCAGGTTCCCGCGGATCAAATGGACGCTGTGATGCCGTTTGTTGTGCGAGAGCGCCGCGTCGAGCGTCGCGTGATCCGCATGGCTAAGATAAACGGTGTTGAGGTGCTGGAGCGCAGCGAGTGGGCCGGCAAGTACATCCCGATTATTCCGGTGTTTGGCGAGGAAGTGAACGTTAACGGGAAGCGGCACTACATTGGCATGGTGCGCAATGCCATGGACCCGTCGCGGCGCTATAACTTCATGGTGTCGGCCGAAACTGAGGCCATTGCGATGGCTCCGAAGACGCCGTTTATTGGGGCCGAAGGGCAGTTTGAGGGCAGGGAGCAGCAGTGGGCGTCGTTGAACCAGCGCAACCTAGCGTACATCGAGTACAAGCCAAAGTCTTTGGGCGGCATGCTTGCACCGGCGCCGCAGCGCCAGTCGTACGAAGCGCCTATTCAGGCGATCATGATGGCGATCCGCCAGGCGGACAACGACGTGAAGGCGACGATGGGCATATACGATGCGTCGCTGGGCGAGGCCGGGCCACAGCAGAGCGGTCGGGCTATTTTGGCGCGGCAGCGTGAGAGCGATGTCGCTAACAGCAACTTCGCGTCGAATCTTGCGCGGTCGATTAAGCACGCCGGCCGCATCATGGTGGACCTGATCCCGTATCACTACGACACGGCGCGGGTGATCCGACTATTGAAGCCGGACAATACGCAGGAGCAGGTAGGCATTAATCAGCCGACGATGAAGAACGGCAAGGAGGTGATCTACGATCTGACCGCGGGCAAGTACGATGTCACGATCAGCGTGGGCCCGACTTACCAGACGCAGAGACAGGAAGCCGCGGCGAGTATGATCGACCTGACGAAATCGTATCCGCCCATCATGCAGGTGGCGGGCGATTTGTTGGTCCGTTCCATGGATTGGCCGGGCGCCGCACAGATCGCGGATCGTCTGAAAAAGATGTTGCCGCCGGAGTTGCAGGATGCGCAGGAAGGGGCCGAACCGGAGCTGTCGCCGCAGCATCAGGCGGCAATGGCGGCGATGCAGCAGCAGAATCAGCAGCTGACGCAAGCCTTAGACGCCGCCAGCGAAGAGATTAGAACGAAGCGTATGGAGACCGAAAGCAAAGAGCGCATTGCGACGCTGAATGCTCAGGTCAAGATGCTCGATACGCAGGCACGATTGAGCAGCCAGGAAGGCATGGCAATGCTCAGCGCAGAGATTCAAGCGGTGAACCAGCGGCTAGGCCAGCTGATGAGCCTGCCTGATGACCCGGTAAACGGGCAACCCGGCCCAGCGGTGGGCTAGATATACGCCGCGCATAATCCATTGGGAACAATGACGACAATCGAAAGTACGACAGATACGGAAGAACAGATTGAAGCGGCCAGCCCTGCTGTGCAGGCTGATGACGCAGTAGTTGCGGCGTCTGATGAGTCTGCAGAGGCAGAGGCCGAAGCGGTAGCCAAGGACGCGGAAGCGCCGGAGGCTGACAAGGAAAAGCGCAAGGGCGGTTACCAGCGACGCATCGACCAATTGACGGCTGACAAACGGGAGCTTGAGGCTCGTTTGGCCGCGTCGGCTAGGTTTGTTGAGCCTCCGCCGTTTGTACAAAAGCCAACACTGGATAAGTTTGAGACGTACGAGGATTACAGCGAGGCGTTGATTGACTGGAAAGTCGAGCAGCGCGAATCGGTGAAACTTGTAGCGGCTGAGAATCAGAAGCAGGAAGCGCAAGCGGTCGAAGTGGCGTCGATGTGGAAAGAACGCCAGGACGCGGCGCGTGAGGCTTATGAGGATTACGATGCCGTTGTGTCTCGCGAAGACCTGACGGTCACCGTAGCGATGCAACAAGCGATATTGGAGAGCGAGCGCGGGGCGGATCTGGCCTATTGGCTGGGTAAAAACCCTGACGAAGCGAAGCGAATTGCAGGCCTGGGCGCTGTGGCGGCGATTCGTGCTCTCGGTAAGGTAGAAGACGGTTTGCTGGTCGCGGGGCCGGTAAAAAAACAACTGAAGTTGAGCAATGCTCCTGAACCGATTCGGCCGGTTGGCGGTGGTAAAAGTACCATCACCAAAAAGCCGGAGGACATGGACTTTCGGGAGTTCAGAGCTTGGCGCGAGAAGGGCGGCGGGCGTTAAGCCACGCGGCCGAGGACAAATTAGATGGCAAATACACTTCTAACAATCAGCATGATTACCAACGAGGCACTGCGGGTGCTCGTTAACAATCTGGCTTTCACCAACCGCGTGAACCGCCAGTACAGCAGCAAATTCGCAATTGAGGGCGCTAAAATCGGCACGGTTATCAATGCGCGTAAACCGCCGCGGTACGTCGGCCGCACGGGTACGGCGATTGGCGTGGAAGATGCGACCGAAACGCAGGTGCCGGTCACTTTGACGACGCAGTTTGGCGTTGACATCAGCTTTTCCTCGGCTGATTTGACGTTGAGCATCAGCGACTTTTCCAATCGGTTCATCAAGCCAGCCATTGCGACGATTGCAAACAAGATCGACTTCGACGGATTGCAGCTGTTCAAAACGGTTGCCAATAGCGTCGGCACTCCCGGCACGACACCGAACAGCTTGCTGACGTATTTGTTAGCCGGCGTGAAGCTGGACGACAACTCGACGCCGATGGACGGGGAGCGCAGCTGTATTGTTAACCCGTTGATGCAGGCGACCATTGTCGACGCGTTGAAGGGCTTGTTCCAATCCTCCACCGAGATCAAGGCTCAGTACGAAAAGGGCATGATGGGGACTGCGGCAGGGTTTGATTGGTACATGGACCAGAACACTGGCGTTGCGACCATCGGACCCCAGGGCGGCACGCCGCTGGTTAACGGCGCTTCGCAATCTGGCACCAGTTTGATCGTCGACGGCTTTACTGCTGCGGCGGCTTCGCGGCTTGTGAAGGGCGACGTGTTCACCATTGCTGGCGTGTTTGGCGTCAATCCGCAGAATCGCCAGAGCACCGGAGCGCTGCAGCAGTTTGTCGTAACTGCGGCGGTGTCGTCGGATGCGGCCGGCAACGCTACCATCCCGATTTTCCCGGCAATCACGCTCACCGGCGCGTTCCAGACGGTGACCGCTCTTCCCGCTGACAATGCGGCGTTGACGGTGGTGGGTGCTGCTAACACGGTCAGTCCGCAGGGTATGGCGTTCCATAAGGACGCGTTTACCTTTGTGTCTGCCGACCTGCAATTGCCGCGTGGAGTCGACATGGCGGCCCGCGTCAGCGATCCGGAAACCGGTCTATCGGTTCGGATGGTGCGCCAGTACGTAATCGCTACCGATCAATTCCCGTGCCGTCTGGATATCCTGTACGGCTGGAAGGAACTGTACCCCGAAAACGCTTGCCGCATTCAGGCGTAGCGTAAACCAGCGGGGCCGGGAAACCGGCTCCGCGTCATTTGCAGTGATGGAGGTCGCGTGTTTCAAGAGTTTCCAAAATGGGTATATCATAAGGAGTTACCTGCCATGCTAGTAGATGATCCGCAGCAGCAGGAAGATTTGGGGCCGGGGTGGGTTGAGAGCCCGGCGCACTTGGTAGACGTTCCGAAGAAGAAGGTCAAGAAGTGACAGGAAACGAACTAGTAAACGCGGCGCTGACGATTATTGGCGTATTGTCGCAGGGTGAGACGCCCAGCGGGTCAGAATCGGCGCAGGGTCTGGTGGCGGCCAATAATCTGCTGCAATCGTGGGGGACTGAGCGCCTCAACGTTTTTACGATTGCGACGAACGTGTTTAACCTCACGACGTCGGTGCAAAGCTACACTATTGGCCCGGCCGGCACGTTTGCGATGGTGCGGCCAAATAGATATCAATCGGCGCAGGTGTTGGTTCCATCCGCGGCTGGCGGTGGTGATCTGGCTTTCCCGTTGCAGATCGTTGACCAGGCTGGCTATGCAGAGATCAACGAAAAGACGTTAAGCGGCAACGTTTGCAAGGTCATGTACGCAGATATGGCTTTCCCGCTGACGACGCTTTACTTTTGGCCGCGGCCTTTGTTCGCCACTGGGCAGATCAAGGTGCAGCTGGGTACGTGGGTTCCTTTGACGGAATTTGCTGATTTAATTACGAACTACAGCTACCCGCCTGGCTACGATAGGGCACTGAAGTACAACCTGGCCATGGAGCTAGCGCCTAGCTTTGGCATGGTGCCAACGCCGGCCACGATGCAGATCGCGGCTGAGTCCAAAGCTGCTATACGGATGCTGAACGGCGCGGAGCCGGGCGGCGTGCCGCTGAGTGGACAAGTCAACGCAATCGCCCAGCAGGGCCAATAGGAGCAATATGGCAGCCGTTTTCCCTGGAGCAGTAGCGACAAACGCAGATTTGATCGTAGCGGGCAACAACGATTCATCGACGCTGGCGGTAAATTTGACGGCTGTGGACACCACGCTGATATTTGTGTCATCGGGCATATTTTCTACCAGCCAGGCCGTCGTCATCGGGTCTGAGATCATCCTTCTAGGCACTGTGGCGGGCGCAATTGCGACTGGCTGCACCCGGGGCTATGCAGGCACGACGGCCGCGACGCATAGCGTGGGCGAGACGGCGCAGGATCTGATCATTGCCTCGCACCACAACAACCTAAAAGACGAGATCATTGCAATCCAAACAGCGATTGGGGCTGAATTGTCAAATGTCAGCTTGGGCCTGCTGGCTGATAATTATCAGTTTACGCAGACTCCATCGGTATCGCTATCAGCTGGAGTTGCGGCGACGGTGACGCTGAACCCAATGCCGGCCGGAATTAATGCCTATTCACCTGGCAAGCATTCGTTGAGGATCACTGATTTAATTGGAGGGTCTGAGACTGTATTGATCACTTCCAGGACAGCAACTACAATCACCTTTACGCCAGCCAACAGCCATACAAGCGGGAATTGGAACTTGGGATCGGCAACGAGTGGAGTCCAAGAAGCCGGAAACGTTGGCTCGTCAGTCCAAGTTAGAGCGGGATTTTTCCCCATGTGGGCGGCATCTAGGTTCTCGTATGCAGTCAATATTGAGGGAGCTGGCGACGCCGTAACTGTCTTTTCTTTGCAATCACCCACGATGGATTTATTCATCGGGTCTTCAATTTTGACGGTTTCAAATTTTGGAGTGATTTCGGCGATAGCGTATCAATCAGCCGGGAAGTGTTTTTCTTTAGAAAACGGCGGCGGGACTATCTCGGCGTTCAATGTGAACACGACAAGATGTTTCGACACGATGCACTTGAGCACATCTATAGGTGGCCTGAGCGGCAACATGGTCAACTGCCAATGCTTTGGACAAGTAAATAACGTTCTGTATTATTCCTGTCCCGCCGCCGGGTTGGTAAGAATGACTAGCGTTTATGCGGATGGTCGGTACGTCAACGCTGGCCTTACGCCTTTAATTGCGACATGCAACACAGCTGGAGCAATTGTCACAAGAACTGCCGGTTCTGTTTTTACCAACATTTTAGTTGGCGGCACGGTCGTGATAAACAATGTTCAATACACCGTCCTGAGCGTTGACTCACCGACTCAATTGACGTTGACAAGTTCGGCTGGCGTCCAGGCTGGTGTTTCTTTTGCGGCCACTACTGAGTTGTTGTCACCAGCGCTGGTGTTTCTGCGGGGAACTTTGGCGGGAGGTATTTTTTCCGATCTTTGGTTCCAAGCTGCGAAAGTTCACATCGTGTCAGAAAGTGGGTCGCTGCCCGTTAATGAATGCATTTTCACGAATTGCATTTTTGACCAGGACTCCTATTCTTCAGTTGCAGCCATTTCAGCGTACAACACGCTTGGGCTCCCGGCGGCCTCCTCTAATAGCTTCCGTTTTGTCGGGTGCTACATAAACAGTTACGGTTATGGAGTGCTCGCACAATTTCAAGCTGCGTTAAGCATCACAAATTCCAAGATTGTGGCGTTCGGCATTAAGCCAGCTGTAGTGGTTAACACTTGCACCGACCTAACCATTAAAGACAATTGGATATCTCAGGAATGCGGCTTTGGCGTCACCTTTGCCATGGACATTTCTGGAATCAATGCAAGAATCTTCGCCGTCGACAACGTAATTGAAACGAAAGGAGGGACGATGTCTGTGTTTTTGCGCGACTTTTCCTCCGCTATGACAGATTTGTTTGTAAGGGACAATGTTTGCACCGCTGCGACGGCGTTGCTATCAAGTGCAACAATTGCATCAAGCAATTGCGTGGTTAGCGGAAACAATCACAATGGTGCAAATGTTTCTATCGTTTCGGCCGCGACAATCACTTTACCCGTCTACAATCAGGAAGATTTGGTTATTATCACGGGATTGAACAATATTTCAACGATTGTTGGAGGTCGTAACGATAGACAGGTTCGGTTTTTTGTGCAAGACGGGTTCACTTTTGTAGCGGGAGCAAGCGTGGCGACAACCGTGGTGGCTCCAGCAGCATCTTTTGTTACTGGAACATACAACTCTTCAACGGCAAGGTGGTATCTGCGGTGAGCACTCCATGGAATCAATCACAGTTTGCGCAATCGTTGTGGGGGCCATCGGCTACCACTACGTTTGTCTCGATACAATTTACGGCCAAGGACGCAATCTATTGGGCATATCGGCTGCTGGGCGTGCTGCGGCCCGGGCAGACGGCAAGCCAAGAGATGCTCTCAGACGGGCTGATGGCGTTAAACGACATGATGGACAGTTGGAATACGGAGCGGCTGATTGCTTGGGGCATCACGCGAAACGTGTTCAGCCCGACGGCAAACGTAGGCAGCTACGCGATTGGCGCAGGTCAGACGTGGAACTGGCCGCGGCCGGCGCGAATCGAGGCCGCAGGCTGGATCTCATTGACGAACCCAGCGCAACCGATTGAATATCCGCTGCAAGTCTTGACAGTTCAACGGTATGAGGAAATACAGCTCAAGAGCTTGGCGACGGTGTTGCCGCGGGCGTTGTATTATGACGCTGGGTTCCCGGTTGGCACGGCGACGCTGTATCCAATCCCAACGGTTGGCTACACCGCGGCGCAGGTAGCTTTATACCTTTGGCAGCAGGTAGGGCTGTTTGCGGATATTCAAACGACGCAATATGCGTTCCCGCCTGGATACTCTCAGGCAATCAAGCATTCTCTGGCCGTCGCGCTGATGTCATCGGTCAATTTAACCGGCATCCAAAAGACGGATAGGCAGCAGTGGCCGTTGATCCGAGACAATGCGGAGGAGTTCAAGGCTAAAATCAAGTCGTTGAACACTCCCAGCCCCGAGTTGCGGTGCGCTGATTTTGAATATCGGTCGGGCGGACAGTTCAACATTGCAACGGGTGGTTATTAATGCGTCTGCCGGGATTTGTCGGGCCTGCATATCGTTCGCAATCAAAGTCTGCCGCTGCGGACGAGTGCATTAATCTATATCCAGAGACGGTGGAGTCGTCTGGAGGCACGCGGTCGGTTCTGTACGGAACTCCTGGCTCCAATTTGTTTGTGACGCTTCCCACGTCACCGGTACGAGCGTTGTGGGCGGGCGACAATCGACTCTTTGCCGTTGGGGGCAATTCTCTATATGAGATAACCGCCGCAGGCGTGGTGACGCTTGTGGGCGTTATTTCAAACGATGCGACTCCGGCCACGATTGTAGCGAACGGCTCGCAACTGATGATTGTTAGCGGCTCATCGGTTTGGGTGTCAAACGGTGGCGCTCCGGCAATCCCGACGTTTCCGCCTTTTACGGGCGTCGTGAATACCAATTTGCTTGATGTGGCGTGGGTGTCCGGTGACCAGTTTACAGCTGCCATGGTCGGGGCCGTCATCACAATCAACGGTTTGCCTTACACTGTGGCAACGTTTGTGAATGCGTCGAATTTGACGTTGACCGGGCCGGCTGGCATTCAGACGGCCGTTGCTTACCAGGTGTTTGGAGCGTCAAACGTAACCGGCACGGCCGGTTGCTACCTAGACGGCTACTTCATCATTTTGCGGCCGAATACGAATCAGATCAACGTATCGGGCCTACTAGACGGAACAAGCTGGGGCGATTTAGATTTTGCCATACGCTCTGGCGGCCAGGATCGCCTATTAACGATCTTTGCTGACCATCAGGAGCTATGGCTGATGGGGAAAAAAACAATCGAGGTCTGGTACAACAGCGGCGCGGCCGGGTTTCCGTTTGAGCGCATCCAAGGCTCGTTTATCGACGAGGGAATCATTGCGCAGTGGAGCGTTGCGAAGGTAGACGGCGCGATAGTATGGCTGGCAGGTGACGACCGCGGCGTTGGCTGGGTCATGGCGGCCACTGGATATCAGCCGGTTCGGATCAGCACATTTGCCGTCGAGTACGCTATTTCGCAATATGCGACGATCACCGACGCGATTGCATATACCTACGTGGAGAAAGGGCATTCGTTCTACGTGCTGACGTTTCCGACGGCTAACGCTACGTGGGTTTACGATCTGACGATGAAGCAATGGCACCAGCGAACGGAAGGCGCGACAAACAATAAAGCGCCTGGCCAATTCCACGCAACTACGTTTGACGGTATCCATTTCACCGGTTCGTATAGCAGCGGCAAGATCTACAAGCAGAGTATCAATTACTTTACCGACGATGGCGCAACGATCAGGCGGACGCGCTCGGCTCCGTATGTTTCCGATGACTTGCAGTGGGTGAGGTACAACAGCTTGCAGCTGGATATGCAGATGGGCGTCGTTCCGGCCGTCGGCCCTGGGTCAGCGCCAGTGGTGACGTTAAACGTATCAAACGACGGCGGCTACACGTTCGGCCCGAATCGAAATATGGCGGCCGGCACAATCAATCAATTCACAAAGAGAGCGTACTGGATGCAGCTTGGGCGATCTCGCGATCGGGTATTTAAAGTCACAATGACTGAGCCTATTGAATGCGCTTTTATTGATGCCTTTGTTGACCTCAGTAAAGGTGACGGGTCATGAGTCAAACGTTCCAGCCGATGGCTCCGCCTATTCGGTCTAAAATGGCTGATAATAGAGGCATGGCCGAGAAGCCTTGGGTGATGTTCTTTCAACAGGTGTCAGAGATCATTGCCTTCGCGACGACCGTACAAGACAAGCCAGTCGTCACTGTGGCAGGGGCCGACGCGGTGACCATAGACGCGGCCAACGTCACTAGCCAGGTTATCCTGGACCGCCCCGTAACGCAGATAACGCAGCCATCCTTTGCTGGTCAATTTGGGCGTCTGCCGGTCGGCTTGCGGTTCCGCATCAAATTCCTGCATTCCGTCGACGACAGCACGATTGTGTGGTCTTCGGATTGGGTGGGCGTTGAGGATCAGCTGTCAGGGGTCACCGGCGAGTATTCGTCGTGGGAGTTTGAGATTCGCGGGGACCGCCGCCCAGAGCTAGTATCGGTACCGCTTATAGGGGCTTACAACCAATGAAGCGCAACACTATTGAGGTCATTCCTAGCGCTGCGGATATCAGCGTCGGGAAAATTGACTTTTCGGAACTAAAAGCAAACGGCAACAGCGTCGTCAGGCTGCAAGCGCCTAACGCTTTGGCGGCCAGCGTTCTGCTGACGCTTCCCGATGCTCTGCCGGCGACCGCTGGCGAGGCTGTTGTTTCAACGGTTGGCGGCGTGCTTAGTTTTGCGCCGCTGGTGAGCAGCAGCGTGTTTTCTACGGCGGTAGAGATTACGACCGCGGGCCAAGGGCTGGAGATCAAAGAAGGAAGTAACGCCAAGCTCGGCATTGCGACGATGGTGGCCGGCGCGGTGGTAGTTGCAAATACCTCTGTCACTGCTACTAGTCGAATATTTGTGACCTGTCAGGACTACGTGAGTGGTGGCGCTGGGGCTGTTGACGTGCGGGACATCATTGTGGGCACCAGCTTCAAGATCATGAGCACGTCCAATCTAGATGTGCGGAATGTTGCGTGGTTAATCATTGAGGCGCTATGAGATTTGAGCGCATGGAAGACATGGAACGAATCCGAAAAACGATTACCAACCCGGCCATCTATCCGCACGTATCCGACGACGGCTCTCCAACGGCGCAAGAGTTCCAACCGATTGAGCATCCGGCGATTATTTACCTCGGCGTCTACGAGGCGGACGAGTTTGGGGGCATGTTTATGTTTGCTCCGTCGTCGACGGCGTGTTACGAGGTGCATACGTGTTTGCTGCCGTCCTTCTGGGGATTCAAGGCGGTAGAAGCTGCCTGCGGCGCGGCTAAATGGATTTGGCAGAACACTCCGTGCAAGCGCATCACGACGAGCGTGCCGGTCAATAACCGGTTGGCTTTGAAGCTTGCGCGGAACGCTGGGTTTGTCGAATGGGGTCGCAACGAAAAAAGCTGGCTAAAGGATGGAGTTATGAATGATCAAATTTGCTTAGGGTTAAATTTCCCGGTGGCTGAATGCCTGTAGTACCGTTCATTCCGGCCATTATTGGCGGCGCAACTTCCGCGATTGGCGGCATATTAGGCTCCCGAGCGGCCAACAGTGCGGCCAGTACGCAATCGCAAGCGGCGACCGCGGCCGCAGCGCAAGTGCAGCAGGCGGCAAACAACGCGGCAACCGGTGTAAGCGACGCCACTAGCGCCGGGGCGCAGCGCATTGACGCGGCCACGGGGCAGGCGGTTGGCGGCGTGCAGCAGGCAACGCAAGCCGCGCAGGCTGGGGCCGTCGACGCTAGCGGTCGGGCAATTGATGCGTACGGCGCCGGGACTACGGCCGCAAATCAAACGCTGGCCACGACGTTGGCGCAGCAGCAAGCAAACCTGCAACCTTACCAGCAAGTGGGCCAGCAGGGCGCGAAGACGTTAGCGGAAATGACCGCACCGGGCGGCCAGCTGCTGCAACAGTTTTCCTTTGACGGAAAAGACCTTCAAAATGATCCTGGCTACCAATTTCAGCTACAGCAAGGACAGCAGGCGCTAGAACGATCAGCGGCGGCCCGAGGCGCTATCAGTAGCGGCGGGACGCTGAAAGGTATGGCGGCGTTCGGGCAGGGCTTGGCGGGTACGTCATTTGGCTCGGCGTTTGATCGGGCGCAGAAGACTTTCACGACAAACAGAGAAGGCACGCTCGACACACTGCGCACGTTAACCGGGATCGGCGAGCGGGCTACGGCTGGAAGCAATGCGGCGTTGGGAGCGTATGGAGGCCAGGCCAGCACCAATCAAATGAACCTCGGCCGGCTGACGGGCGAGAACATAGCGCAGACGGGCCAGTACGTTGGCAATGTCGGGATGGCTGGGGCAAATGCGGCCGGCCAGTTTGGCATGAGCGGGGCTAATAGCCTGGCGCAACTGACGCAACAGGGAGCAACAGCAGTCGGCAACTATGGCATCCGCGGCGCCGAAGGTTCCGCCAACTACCTGACGGATGCGGCTAGGGCAACAGCCGCGGGCCGTGTCGGCAGCGCTAACGCATGGACCGGGGCGATAAGCGGGATTGGTAACGCTGCGATAGAAGGGGCAAACGTGGCCAACAGAAAAGGCAAAAGCGGTTTTTTTCCAAACCTGCCAGCAAATCGCGGCTACGACGCGAGGATGTTTCCGGGAATGAATTTAAGCAACTTCACGCAAGGCGGTAGACCGTAATGGCAATTGACCCAAACATTTCACTATCGGTAAAAGTGCCGGAGCCGCTGGACTTAGTCGGCGCTCGAATGAAGCAAATGAACCTCCAGCAACTGAGCCAGCAGGGGCAGCTGACAGGTCTTCAGATCGATCAGGCGCGGTTGCAGCAGGCCGACCAAGCCAAGCAGCGAAGCGGGCAAGATCTTTTCTCAAGGCTCCTGTCGCAACACTCGAAACCTGATGGCGGCGTAGATTCCTACGCGGTCGAGAAAGGGCTGGCAGAAGGCGGCTATGGGCAGATGGCCGTACAGTATGGAACGCAGAGCCGCGCCGAGTCGAAGGTGCAATTGGACAATGTGAAAACCCAATTGGAGAATTCAAAAAACAGAGCAGCAATCGTAGGCTCAATGGCTGGATCTATCATGGGCCTCCCGCCAGAGCAGCGGCCGATTGCGTATGCTCGTTTTATCGAGCAGGGCCAACGCGACGGCTTGTTCAAGCCTGGAGAGATGCCACCTGCGTACGATGAGAACTTTGTCGCGCAGGGTCGAAATCAAGCTATTCAGGCCAATGACCAAATCGCGAATGCTCAAAAAGACATTGAGCTTCAGATCAAAAACGACGAGTTCAAGCAAAAGACAGCAGAGAACAGCTGGAAGAACGTGCAGGAGCAGACGAAGTATGCGGCTGGGTTGGTTGCAGCCACCAATATGAACGATCCTGTTCAGGTTGAGGAACTTCGGCGCACGTTTGACTATGCAAAGGTTTCACCTGAAATTCGAGCAATGCTGCTGGGCAAAACGCCGCAGCAGGCAATGACGATGGGCATGACGCCGGAGCAGCAGGCGCAGGCCGCATCGACGGCCGCTGGTCAAGCTGCGACCATGCGCGGGCAGGATATGCAGGCTGCATCGACGGCAGCGGGCCAGGGCGTTACGGTGCGCGGGCAGGACATGACAGACACAAGGGCGCGGGAGCTCAATGAGATCACTAGAAATCAGAAGCCGCCAACCTCGTCTGAGCAAACAGCGGCTGGTTACTATGGGCGCGCTCTTTCAGCCAATAGGCGGTTGGAGCAAATGGAAGGGCTCATGGTTGGCAAGTCAGGCACGGCGCAGGTGGCCTACAAGTTCCTGCCGAACATGATGCAGACCGAAGAAAACCAGCTCTACAAGCAGGCGCAGCGGGAGTTCACTGAGGCACGGCTGCGCAAGGAGTCCGGCGCGGCGATTGCAAATAGTGAGTACGAAAACGACGAGAAGACGTTTTTCCCACAGCCTGGCGACCAACAAAAAACGCTTAAGCAAAAAGCAGAGGCTCGGCTTGAAGTGCTAAATGGGCTTCGCGTCGCAGCAGGTAGGGCGGCCGTGCAATTGGGAATTGATGCACCAACGGCAACGGCGCCGGCTGCCTCTGACAAGTTTGCGGCGTACGCCGAAGGGACAAACGGCCAGCGGCTGGGCTGGAACGGGTCGGCATGGGTCGTAGTAAACGGGGGGGCTAAGTAAATGGCTGACCCTAAAATCCCACCGCCTCCGCCTGGCTTTCGCATGGCGGGCGCTCCGCCTCCGCCTCCTGGCTTTCAAATCATTAAGGAATCCAACGAGCCGAAACCGGCGTCGTGGTTTGACGAGGCGTTACAGTTTGGCGCAGGCGCGGCCAAGGGCTTGGTGGTCAATACCCTTGGCAATATTTACGAGATGGGCAAGCGCATCGTCACGCCGGCCGAGGATACACGCGGCAAGGTCTCCCAGATGGTTATGGGGCCAGCCGGGGCGCTGGTGTCGGACATGGTCGTCGCGCAGGGTGACCAGTTCGCGCAAGCCTACGATTTAGCCAAGAAGGGCCAGTATTTAGACGCAAGCGGTCGCTTGGTTGCCGGGCTATTGCCTGGCATTGGTCCGCCAATCGCGGAGGCCGCGGAGAAGCTGGGCACGGCTGCCGGAAGCGGGGACACGTTTGGAACTGGCGAAGCGGTTGGAGATTTGGCGGGGCTGGCTGCAATGCCTGAAGTTGCAAAGGCAATGCCGTCGCGTTTTTTGCCACGTCCCGCAAACGCTGTTACGCAGGCCGCGGTAGACTTTGGCGTTCGGCGCGGTATTCCGTTGGACGCAGCAACTCAGACTGGATCAAAGACGGTTCAGGTGTTGCAAAAGGTGGTTGACTCAACTCCAATTGGTTCCATGTTGGCAGAGCGGGCTAAGAACCGCCAAGCAGAAGCGTTTGGGCGAGTTGGTGGCGAGCTATTAAACGAAATTTCGATTTCGCCAGCGGTGGCAGAGCAAGCCGGTTCGGGCATACAGTCGGCGCTCAGGAACGAGATTGCGTTGCGAAACGCAGAAGCTGGATCAGCCTACGACACTTTGCGCCAGATAGAAGCCGACCCAGCAAACGTTGTGCAAGTACAGACTGGGATGGCTCGATCTCCACAGGCGATGGCAGACCTTGACGCGTTTGCTATGAGCCTTGCGTCGAAGCCGTTCGCCAAACTGACGCCAGCCGAGCAGAACGCGGTAGTGTCGACAGCAAGGTCTGCCGGGGTTCAGGTGGCCGAGACGCCGGTTATTGAGTCGATCTCTCTTCCCGTTGATCTTCGCAACCCCAAGGCCGCACTTAAGCCAATATATGATGCTTTGTTGCGCCAGATGCCGATTGCTCAGGTTCGCGCCTCGACTGGCATGAAGTCGCTTGCTAATATTATGGAAGCGCCCGACTATCTGCCTTTGAGCATCGCCGACGCAGATTTAAGCGCAATCAAAGCGGCGGCCAGAGGCGCAGACCTTCCGGAACTGAAGACGCTTTCTCAGGGGCTTGCAGCGAAGGCCGTGGCAGAACTTGAGGATGCCGTACAGCAGGGGACGGCGCAAGGCGGACCGCAGGCGCTGGCTGCTCGAGACGCGGGAAGGGCCGCGACTGTAGCAAAGTACGACGCGGCGAGCGTCCTGAAGCAACTGCGAGAAGAGCCTGTACAGACTTTTCGTCAACTGACTTGGGGTGAAGACGCTGGAATCGACCGGCTGCGTGATGTGGAGAAACTTGCGCCGAACGAAATGCAATTTGTGGGACGCGCTTACGTCAAGGACATTTTGGACAAGGGAACCGCAGAAGGGGGGCTGACGCGGCAAGATTCAATGCTTCGAGACTGGGCAGCACTTGGGCCTGAGACCAAGAAAATTCTATATAAGAATCCAGGTTTGATTGAAGATCTGGACAACTTTTTTACGCTGGCCAAGAAGTCTTCCGAAAACCCTAATCCGTCTGGGTCTGGTCTTTTTGTGACTAGTTCGGGATCAATTGCTTACGCATTTACCAATCCAACAACCGGCATCCCAATGCTAATTGGCGCGGGCGCTTTGTCGCAGCTTTTGCATTCTCCCAAGGCCGTGGCCGCGCTGAGCCGTGGCCTTGACCCAAAGTTCTCGCAAGGCGCTGGCGCGATAGCTGCGGCGGCAAACATATCAAAAGTGGCGAAGGATTACGCGACGCCAATGGACCAAAAGGATAAAAACAAACAATGAGAACCGTATTGCTATTAATGGCGCTGGCCTTTGCGGGCCTTGCGCAAGAGACGCCGGTACCGGTGCCGTACACCAGCGGCGTTATGAACATCGCGCCGAAGGCCGCGCCGACGTCGCTGACGCAGGTGACGCCGTACGACGCAATGCTGTTTGGCGTCACGGTTACCAACACGACGGCCGGAGCGCTGACGTTTACGCTTCAGTCGCGAGACGCTTCGCCGATAGCGTTCTTATCGGCCGTTTCCATCCCGGCCAATTCCAGCTACGTCGTCGCTATTCCGTTCGGCCTTTGGATGGTGCGCGGGTTTAGCGTGCAGGCGTCTGGCGCCGGGCTCAACTACTACGCTCAATGGAGGCAGTAATGAAGGTTTTTCTATTTCTAGCCTGCGCGGCAATTGGATTCGGGCAGATTACCAGCATTCCAGGGCCGTCGCCAAATCCCACTGGCGGCGCAGTGGGGGGCGCTTCTTCTGTTGCGGTGAATCAAATTCTATACGGAGCATCAGCTGGCGTTGCTACAAGTATTTCTACTTTTGTTAGGACTGCAACCGGGGTAGGTATTGGGACGGCAACTCCTGGGGTGGCGTTGGATGTAACTGGTTCCGTTCGGGCCTCCCAATCGATCACAATCGGCACTACTGGAACGTATCAAGCTGGAAGCATTTATTCTGATCCGAATTGGGGGATGATCTTTCGAGCTGCGGTAGCCAGCCCTACTTCAGCAGAATTTAAATGGGTTAACAGCATTGATTCTGAGTTGGCGCGCATTACCACTGCTGGTAACTTAGGTATTGCAACGTCAAATCCAATTTATAAATTAGATGTAGGATTGTCGGGAGCTTCTGGAACGTTCCGCGTGAAAGATCAATTGGCAACCACTGGAGCGACGTCGGTACTGTTTGACATCGGCGCCGGGCAGACAGCGGCAAGCACTATATTCACAATTAACGGCATTCAGAAGTTTGCAGGAACCAATACAACTGGCGCGGGCACGGCTTTGCTCGGCGCCAATTCTCCGGCCGTGACCAATACGGCTCCGTACACTTGGATCAGAATCGTGACGTCAGATGGCTCGACGGCGTTTATACCGGCTTGGAAATAACTATGAAACTCTACTTGTGTGCTCTATTATTCGCGGGCTTTGGCCTCGCGCAGACTTCGGTGGTGATCCGCGTGACCGAAGGCGGGGTTGAGTCCGTCGCCAAAGTTTCTGGCCTGCCGGCAGTTGCCGCGCTGGACGTGTTAAAGCAATGGATGGCAACGCAATCCGTTTGCGACACTGCCCAGGACTGCAAGGCAAAATATGCCAACTTGGCCGAATTAGTGAAGGCTTTGACGCTGGACACCGCGGAACAGCTGGCTTCGCAGTATCCGAGCGCTCTGCTCAAAGCCGACGTGGAAGAGGTCAAAGCAAAGCAGGCTAGCGTTGAAGCCAAGCGGCGGGCCGCGTTCGCTGCTGCACGTTCCGAAAAGCCGTGAAATATCTAGTGTTTTTGTGCTTGCCGGCGTTGGCACAGGTGACGATTAACGAGCAGAAAGCATATTTCAAGGCGGTTGCCAAATCGGCCACATTGAAGCTCCAGGTGGCCGAGGCAGACGCGGAACTGCAAAGGGTGATCGCAACTATGGTCAAAACGTGTAACGGGTCAAAAGTAGTTGCCAACGCTGAAGGCGATCCGGTTTGTGAAGCTCCGCCGGCCAAACAAAAGTGAAAGATACCAATACTATTGCGATCAACGTAGTGGTGACGTTGCCAAAATACCCTGACCGCGGCAGGGCTGGCGGCTTGGCAATAGTAGACCAAAAGGGCTCTGATATTTATCGCTGCTTAGTTTTGGGCAAGGCAGACGGGCAGAGGGCGACCAAGGAAGGCAACCCTTCCCGTAACCCTCTGCTCCCGTTTGGCGATACGCCAACCGGGCTGTGGGCCGCCGCGAGGGGCCGTGTCGTAACGCCGCGGTCTACGTACGGCCCGAATCCGGTGATGATGCTTTCGGCAATGTCGGGCGATGCGGTGAAGGCCGCAAAGCGATCTGGTATTTGGCTGCATGGCGGTGATCCTGGCACGGCAGAAATCTACGGATTCCTGCGGCCGACGTACGGCTGCCTGCGAGTGGCCGACGAGGATATGCGGCAAATCTGGCTGTTGGCTGATAAGTTTGGCCAACCAAAAACACTTGAAGTAAAAGAGGCATAAAATGACCTGGGGATGGCTAAAGAAAGTAGGACGCGGGGCTCAGGCCATCGCGCCGATAGCGCTTATGTTTATTCCGGCTCCATTTGCGCCGATTGCGTCGACCGTTTGGCGGGCAATTGCCAAGGCTGAAGCCGATCTGGGCGACAAGCGCGGTCCGGAAAAGCTCCAGGCGGCGCTCGAAACGCTGTCGTTCTCGGCTCCGCTGATTGTTTCCGAGATGGAAAGGTTGACGGGGAAGGATGTCGTCGACGAAGAAGCGATGGGGCGAGCGATCGAAAAGATGGCCGAGTTCCAAGTTTTGATTACTAAAGCATTTGGCAGCAAGCCAACGCTATGACGCCGGCTATCAAAAAGCTGATTGTCGGCTTGCCGGGCATGGTCGTTGGAGTGTGGTTATCCATGAGCATTGCTCTACAATCCCTGCTCATTTTGCAGGCAATCGACTTTGCCACCGGATTCTTGGTGGCTTGGTCAACCGGCGCGGTGTCGTCGGACGTGTCGCGCCGTGGCTTCGTCAAGAAGGCCGTCGCGCTTCTTCTGGTCGCCGCTATCAACGCGTTTACATATAGTCATCCGGTCGGATTCGACTTGGCCGCAATGATGGCGACGTGGTTTTGTGCCACTGAGCTGATAAGCATCTGCGAGAACGCGGGCCGCGCCGGCTGGCCTTTGCCGCGGTTCTTGACTGAAGCTTTGGCAAAATTGAGCGAACAGGGCAAAAAGACTGAATAGATCAGCGTGCGTGATCGCTCCTGCCCTTGGCGTTTGCTGGGGGCTTTTTTATTTTTTGGGAACATGTTGCAACTGTCGAAATTAGGTGTACTATTGACTCATGCCTTTGGTTAAGAAAGCAACAAATCAACCCATACGGGTTGCGAGCGCGATCCATCGGGCTCTTAAAACGCTGGCCGCGCACAGCGGCGTATCCATGTCTGCTCTGGCTGGGCAGTTTATCCAGGCCGGACTGGCGCGGGTGGGGAAGTGATATGGGGGGAAGCAGGGGTTGTGGTGGTGGCCTACGCGGCCGTGATGGTTATCTGCCTAGTGCTGCTAGTGTCTACGGACACGCGGCGGCGGCCTTGATGACTTGGCTAGACGACAACGCCGAGGCGATTGCCCTGGCTGCGGTGTTGGGCATTTGCTGGTTTGTGTGGGTGTTGGCCTAGAGGCCCCAGAGGACCGTTTAGGAGCTGTGGAAAGTGCCTAGAGGCGCAGGCGCACCCGTGCGCCTGGGCTTGGGGGCATTCCCCGACAGGGCAGACTAAACATCTGACTATCAACAATCGGAGATAACGCAAAAACGAGGAGGCCAACGCCCTCAAACGAGAGAGCCGACGGGCACGTTGGGTTTAATTTTAGGAAAACATGAGCACATCACTTATCGTTGCCGGATCGCAACCGGCGCAGGTGTCAAAGCAACAGCTGGACCTGCTCAAACAAACCATTGCAAAGGGCTGCACAGATATTGAGTTTGCTTTGCT
>Ga0209500_10000519_pt1 | contig 33228 bp, 19 predicted proteins | sample S_140212_EF_Meta_FD_187323 | JGI IMG/M metagenome (GOLD analysis project Ga0209500, IMG submission 187323) | Freshwater microbial communities from Lake Simoncouche, Canada to study carbon cycling - S_140212_EF_MetaG (SPAdes) (version 2) | ecosystem: Environmental > Aquatic > Freshwater > Lake ...
TCATAAATTCCACCAGTAATTCTTGCATTACCCTGAACATGTAGTTTTTGTGTTGGACTTGTGGTTCCTATACCGATATTTCCACTATAAGCACCTAAACTTATTGTTCCATCAGCATTTACATCAATACTTGGAATACCAGAAACATCATTAACTGAGAAAATAGAACCTGATGTTAAGTTATTTGTAATAGAAAATAACTGACCAGCACTACCTTCCCAACTTAATGTTCCACTATTAAGTTCATATGCTTTTTGAGTAATATGTTGTCCTGTGGAAGACCCAGCAGCAACTAAAAGATTACCAAGAACATGTAGTTTTTGTAGTGGATTTGTGGTTGCAATACCTACATTACCAGAAACATAAGCACCACCAGTAACCTGAAGTGGTTGTGATGCTGTTCCTGTAGATGTTGCTGCACCAACTATAAAAGTAGAATCATCTTTGAATAGGAAATTAGCATTTCCTGTTGCTGTATTAGAAGCATTTTTATATACAATTTGATTTGCAGAACCTGCAACAGGTCCAGTAAGACCTTGAGCACCTTGTGCTCCTGCAGTTCCTTGTGCACCTTGAGCACCTGCAGTTCCTTGAGCACCTGCAGTTCCTTGTGCACCTTGTGCTCCTGTAGAACCTGTAGAACCTTGTGCTCCTGCAGTTCCTTGTGCACCTTGTGCTCCTGTAGAACCTGTAGAACCTTGTGCTCCTGCAGTTCCTTGAGCACCTGCAGTTCCTTGAGCACCTGCAGTACCTTGAGCACCTGTAGAACCTGTAGAACCTTGTGCTCCTGCAGTACCTTGAGCACCTTGTGCTCCTGCAGTACCTTGAGCACCTTGAGCACCAACAGAACCTTGTGCTCCTGCAGTACCTTGAGCACCTTGTGCTCCTGCAGAACCTTGTGCACCTTGAGGTCCTTGGAATCCCTGGAATCCTTGAGCACCTTGAGCACCTGCAGAACCTTGAGCACCTTGTGGTCCTTGAGGTCCCCTAACACCAGTAAGAGTAATAGTCCAAGAAGATGCTGTAGTAGTTCCTAAGTTATAATCAGCAGCAATTGCAAATGTAGTTCCTCCGGTAATTGTAACAATACCTTCAAAAAGATTTGCTGCAGTATTAATTGCTCTAACTCTATCACCAGTTACAAAAGCTCCCTGTTGGTTAGTTGTAAGGGTAATAGTACCTGTAGATGCTGGTGTTGCTGATGTAGTTGAGGTTACATTTGAATACCCAATACCTTGTGAACCTTGTGCTCCTGTAGAACCTTGTGCTCCTGTAGAACCTTGAGCACCTGCAGTTCCTTGTGCACCTTGAGCACCAACAGAACCTTGTGCTCCTGTAGAACCTTGAGCACCTGCAGTTCCTTGAGAACCTTGTGCTCCTGCAGTACCTTGAGAACCTTGTGCTCCTGCAGCACCTTGAGCACCTTGAAGTCCTTGGAATCCTTGAGCACCTTGTGCACCTGTTGCACCTTGTGCTCCCACAGCACCTTGAGCACCTTGTGGTCCTTGGAATCCTTGGGAACCTTGAGCTCCTACAGAACCTTGTGCACCTTGAAGTCCTTGGAATCCTTGGGCACCTTGTGCACCTGTAACACCTTGAGCACCTTGAGCACCTTGAGGTCCCTGGAATCCTTGGAATCCTTGATTACCTTGTGCACCAACAGCACCTTGTGCACCTTGAGGTCCTTGGAATCCTTGGAATCCTTGAGCACCTTGAGCACCCTGAGGTCCTTGGAATCCCTGGAATCCTTGAGCACCTTGTGCACCTTGAGGTCCTTGGAATCCTTGTGCACCTTGAGCACCCTGAGGTCCCTGGAATCCCTGGAATCCTTGAGCACCTTGTGCGCCTTGAGGTCCTTGGAATCCTTGTGCACCCTGAGGTCCTTGAGGTCCTTGAGGTCCTTGGAATCCTTGTGCACCTTGAGGTCCTTGTGGTCCCCTTGCACCTTGTGCTCCTGCAGTTCCTTGAGATCCTTGTGCTCCTGCAGTACCTTGTGCACCTTGTGCTCCTATTGCACCTTGAGCACCAACAGAACCTTGAGCACCAACAGAACCTTGTGCTCCTGCAGCACCTTGAGCACCTTGAGGTCCTTGAGTACCTTGAGCACCTGTAGAACCTTGAGCACCTGCAGTTCCTTGAGCACCTGTAGAACCTTGTGCTCCTGCAGAACCTTGTGCTCCTGTAGAACCTTGAGCACCTGCAGTTCCTTGAGAACCTTGTGCTCCTGCAGTTCCTTGAGCACCCTGAGGTCCTTGGAATCCCTGGAATCCTTGGGCACCCTGAGGTCCTTGGAATCCTTGGAATCCTTGTGCACCAACAGCACCTTGTGCACCTTGAGGTCCTTGGAATCCTTGAGCACCTTGAGGTCCCTGGAATCCTTGGAATCCTTGTGCACCTTGAGGTCCCTGGAATCCTTGGAATCCTTGTGCACCTTGAGGTCCTTGGAATCCTTGTGCACCTTGAGGTCCCTGGAATCCTTGGAATCCTTGTGCTCCTGCAGTACCTTGAGCACCTTGAGGTCCTTGGAATCCTTGAAATCCTTGAGCACCTTGTGCACCTTGTGCACCCTGAGGTCCTTGTGGTCCCTGGAATCCCTGGAATCCTTGAGGTCCTTGGAATCCTTGTGGTCCTTGGAATCCTTGAGCCCCTTGTGGTCCTTGGAATCCTTGAGCACCTTGAGCACCTTGAGGTCCTTGGAATCCTTGAGCACCTTGAGGTCCTTGGAATCCTTGAGCACCTTGAGGTCCTTGGAATCCTTGAGCACCTTGTGCTCCTGTTGCACCTTGTGCTCCTGTAGAACCTTGAGCACCTGTAGAACCTTGAGCTCCTTGAGAACCTTGAGGTCCCTGGAATCCCTGGAATCCTTGTGGTCCCTGGAATCCTTGTGCACCTTGTGCTCCTGCAGTTCCTTGAGCACCCTGAGGTCCTTGGAATCCCTGAAATCCTTGTGGTCCCTGGAATCCTTGTGCACCCTGAGGTCCTTGGAATCCCTGGAATCCTTGAGCACCTTGTGCACCTGCAGTACCTTGAGCACCTTGTGCTCCTGTTGCTCCCTGAGCACCTTGAGGTCCTTGGAATCCTTGTGCACCTTGTGGTCCTTGGAATCCCTGAAATCCTTGAGCACCTTGTGCACCCTGAGGTCCTTGTGGTCCCTGGAATCCTTGGTTTCCTTGTGCTCCTATTGCACCTTGTGCTCCTGTAGAACCTTGAGCACCTGTAGAACCTTGAGCACCTGTAGAACCTTGAGGTCCCTGGAATCCCTGGAATCCTTGTGGTCCCTGGAATCCTTGTGCACCTTGAGCTCCTGCAGTACCTTGAGCTCCTTGAGGTCCTTGGAATCCCTGGAATCCTTGAGCACCTTGTGCACCTTGGGGTCCTTGTGGTCCTTGGTATCCTTGGAATCCTTGTGGTCCTTGGAATCCTTGTGCACCCTGAGGTCCTTGGAATCCCTGGAATCCTTGTGCACCCTGAGGTCCTTGGAATCCTTGAGCACCTTGAGCACCTTGTGGTCCTTGGAATCCTTGTGCACCCTGAGGTCCTTGTGGTCCCTGGAATCCTTGGTTTCCTTGTGCTCCTATTGCACCTTGAGCACCAACAGAACCTTGAGCTCCTGTAGAACCTTGAGCTCCTTGAGAACCTTGAGGTCCCTGGAATCCCTGGAATCCTTGAGCACCTTGAGGTCCCTGAAATCCTTGAGCACCTTGAGGTCCCTGGAATCCTTGAGCACCTTGTGCACCTTGAGGTCCTTGTGGTCCCCTTGCACCTTGTGCTCCTGCAGTTCCTTGAGATCCTTGTGCTCCTGCAGTACCTTGTGCACCTTGAGGTCCTTGGAATCCTTGTGCACCTTGAGCACCTGTATCACCCTTATCTCCAGTTCTTGCAAATGTAATTAATACATCTGTATTTGAAAATGTAGTTACGCTTCCTGAAACATAAGCACAAGTGACATCATAGTAAGTGGTGTTATCAACTAATGATGCAATGGTATATAAAGCAAAATTTTCTGGTGAAAACTTATTAGAAACTTTAAAGTGTCCTTTAATGGTTGATGTAGAATCATCAATAGTTTGTAAAAATGAATCTAAATTAGTTGAGTTATCATCAGTATCATTAATGTATAAATGAAGTGCTGTTGAAATATTTGAATCACTAAATCTTAAGTTACCTGTTCCTGGATTTGAGTTAGATGTTGATGAATCAAAGGTATAATCAAAAGTTTCTCCTCCAAAGTTACCATCTCTACCTTGAGCACCTTGTGCTCCTGTAGCACCTTGAGAACCTTGAGGTCCTTGTGGTCCCCTTGCACCTTGGAATCCTTGAGCACCTCTTGGTCCTGCTGCACCTTGAACAGAATCATCAAGTGAAATATAATCTATTTGTGTATAGTGATTAGTATTGCCAGCAGATACATGATAAAGCCTTGCAGAAACAATACCTGCATTAATAAATGGAGCACTATCAATAACGCCAGGTTGGAATTGTGTCCAAGTACTTAATCCGCTATAAACTTGAACAGTTTCCCATGCAGTTGTGTTCCAGTTATAAAGGTCAACATCAACAGTATGTCCTGAAGATTGTGGATAATTGACATTTAAAGATAATCTATTGAATCTTACAACACTTGTAAATCCAACATTAACAATAAATCCTGGAGTAGTTGCAGTATCATAAACTCCAAAGAATCCACTAGTAGTGGTATAATCACCAAAAGATGTAACACCTACTGGGTCTGAATTGGTACAATTAAGATTTGCACAAGTTCCATAACTTGGGTCTTTATAAATTGAAGTTGGTAAATATACTGTTGTTTCTGGTGTAGGTCCTTGAGGTCCTTGATATCCCTGAACACCTTGTGGTCCTTGGAATCCCTGGAATCCTTGTGCACCCTGAGGTCCTTGGAATCCTTGAGCACCTTGAGCACCTTGTGGTCCTTGATATCCTTGTGCACCTTGAGCTCCTTGTGGTCCTTGAGGTCCAGTAGGTCCTACAGCACCAGCACTAATGGTAGTTTTGATATATGATTGTGTTCCATCCTCAAAATTAGTGGTTACTGTAATAGTTTGATTTCCTTGAGATGCTATTCTTATTGCATAAAGTTGGAAAATCAATCTATCAGTAATATTAAGTGTAGTTGCAGTTTGTGTAGTAACTGACCAACTATATTCAGTTAGAGTTGTATTTGTAAAATTCTCAGATAAAGCACTTGCAATAGTCGTAATACCAGTTCCATTAGATGCACATTTCTCAATAATCATATTGTATTGAACTGTTGCACTAGCCCCACCACCAGTAATAAATGTATGAATAGTTGGAATATTGGTTCCTACTGGATAAGTTAAAACTCCAGGGGAGTTTGGTTCTGTAATAAAACTTGCAACTAATACAGGTACATTATCCTGTGTTAGTGATGTTGTAGCAGTTGATATTCCTCCAGTTGCTGGTTGTTCTAATGCTTTCTTATAACCATTAATGTCTGATGCTTGTGAATATGCAAAGTAAAAACTTCTTCCAGCATTTCCACCATCTTTACCTTGTGCTCCTTGAGGTCCTTGTGGTCCAATTGCACCTTGAGCACCTTGAGGTCCTACCTGTTGTTCAAATGTAATGGTAGCAATACCAGAACCATTAGCAGTTGCAGTAACACCAGCACCTACAATATTCAATGCAGAAATACTATTTGCTGTTCCTACAAGTATTCCTTCATCATATATGGTAAGACCAGTAATAGCACCTGCTGGAGCAGCACTTACCCAATCAAGTCCTGTTCCTGTAGATGATAATACTTGTCCTAAACTTCCAGCATCATTGTTTTTATCATATAATACACCTCTAACCCTTAATCCACCATTAACATCTAAGTCAGTAGAAGCAACAGTAGTTCCTATACCAACCTTACCAGTAACATCTATTACTGTTTGTGATTCTGTATAAGAACTAATTCCTACTTTTAAATTTTTTTGCCTACCACTTAGATTTTTTGCCATTTTTAATTAAGAGTTTCCAGAACGCTTCCAACAAATTCTAAATTACTTCCATTACTACCAGATAAAATCAATGCATCACCACTTTCAAGAACAAGTTTTCCAGATAAAAGATTGGAAGTATCATTTCCAGAAATTGGAAAGTTTTTTGCTAATCTTGTGGTAACTGCTATTCCAGCAGTTGTTCTTTGATGAGATAATGTAATATCTTGTGATGTTGAACCTATATTTGCTACTTGTGCTAACAAAACAACTCCAGTATATCCAACAGGAGCTGTGTATATCCCAACTGGACTTGTTGATACTACTGTAGTTAGTGTCTTAAAGACATTTAATGCTAATGCCATTTTATTATTCTCCTCCTAGTGCTAAGATAAATGGGGTCATAGTTGAAAATAAACTTTTAGAATAAAATTTACCAGATATAGTTCCTGTTTGTTGGTTGACCACAACACCATCACCAATTCTAAAATTACCTGATTGATCTGTACTTGTAAAAACAACTAGACCACCATTTCTTCCATCAGTTTCATTTGCTTGAATTGCAACACCACCAGTAGAAGGAAGACAAGTTGCAATTGTTGTTCCTGAACCAATATATTCTAAAGAATGACCTGATGCTAATACCCTACTTTGTTTAAAGAATGGAACTGTTGTTCCAAGACCAACAGCATAAGGAACATTTTCATTTACTGTAATAGTACAAATCCCAGAAGAAATGGGTGTTGATGATTTAATAGCATAATAAGTTGGAACTAATGCAACAGTAGCTGTTGCAGTATTTATCCCACTATTAGGAGCACTAATTGTAATTGTTGGAGGAATGTTACTATATCCTCTTCCATTAGATACCATTTCAATTCCAGTCACAGAACCATTAGAAATACTTGCAACAGCAGTTGCACTTACTCCCCAAGATGTTGCTGGTGAAGAAATAGTAACTGTTGGTGTTGATGTATAACCTGTTCCCCCAGAACCAACTATAATATTATCTACTGTATAATATAAAGTTTCAAAATAAACTACTTGTCCATCATAAGGTCTAATAACATTAATTTTAGCAGTTCCACCAGATACATAAACTTGATTTGGAGTTGTTGATACTCCAACATTACAAGTAAATTGATTTAATGCTGGGATAGATTTAACCTCAAATACATATCCTTTATCACCTGAAGGATATGTTACAGAACCACCAATACCAGTACAAGTAAAATTTAATCCATTTAAAGTAACACCCATTCCAACACTAAAGTTGTGATTGGATGAAGTTGTAATAGTAATTAATCCTGTTGTATTGTTATAAACTGCAGTTGAAATGCCTAAAGTTGGAACATTTAAATCTAATACAAAAGTATCTGCATTTGCTGCTGCAGCACTGGTAATAATTCCTGTATATTTTCTTGGTCCTATGCCATCTGCAACAAGAGCATAATTACCAAAAGAAGAGTTTGAGTTTGTTAAATCACAAGCAGCACCAGAACCACAAAAAACAGCAGTATCATTACAAATTGTAAATAATGAAACTAACTGAGCATATCCTTCATTTGTAATTGAAACTCCAATACCACCTTGATTGTATTGTGTATAAGAGTCAAGAACCATAGATTTTAATGGTCCAATAGCATTATTACCATCAATCTTCAGACCAGTGCTATTAGGAATAAAGTTAGTGCAGTTCTGAACATAAGGAGATTGTGCAACATATCTAATAGCACTTGGATCAAAAGAAAAAATAGCACCAGTATTTGCTGCCCCAACAAAGGACATTTCAGCAATATAATTTCCAGCACCAACATAAAAAAGGTCTCCAGTATTTTGTGGAGTTATTGTAACTTCTCTTAAACTATCTCCTACAATGCTTACTTGGTCAGGTAAAGTTATTGGATTATTTTCTAAGTAAGTTCCAGCACTAACCTTAATAACTGTTCCTGCTGTTGCAATTCCAACTGCTCCTGAGATAGTTGCTTTTGCATCTCCAAGTTTTTTTCCTGTGTTTGTATCTGATCCGTCTCTTGTAACATATAAAATATTAGTAACAGTTGTTCCAGCACCTAATCTTACGATATCTGTGCCTATACCAGTTCTTTCTCTACGAGCATATAACTCTGCATCATAAGTGTTTAATCCCAGTTCTCCCAAAGGCAAGTCATTTACCGTTGGTCTCTTTCCAGGAACTGCAGATCGTTTAATTCTAATTATAGGTGCAGCCATTCATCCTCATAGTTGGTATATACCCTAAAGAACCCTTATATAAGAGTTCTAGTTATTTATTCAAAATCTCCTTCAGATTTTACTCCTCTTTTAGGTTTCTTCAATTTTTCATTTTCTGTAGTCAATTCACTTATTACAGATGATAAAGAAGTAATTTTAGCTTCATATATGATTACCTGATTAACAAATTCAGAAACCTTTTTTTGATATGTAGTTAACAAAGTTTGGTAATCAATATCATTCATCAGAAGGTTCCTGCATCTACAGTGATGTTATTCATAAATCTTTCTGAACCAGTACAAGAAATAACTTGTGAAGTTCCTGCACAATCAGTAACCCAAAGAGCACCAATTTCAACTGCAGCATATGCATTTGCAGTCAATACATTATTAGATTCAGAAACATCAGAAGAAATACCAATTCTTCCTGCACTGTCATCCCAGTAAACTGCTGCTTTCTTTGCTGCTCCATTATACCAGTTAAAGAGAATACCAATATCAATATTTAAATCTGTTGTTGGTGGGATTAATGTAGTTCCAGATTGAACTAATCCCAAATCAATCAAACTATCTTCAACTTTTAAGTTTGTGGTTTCTACTTCAGTAGTAGCACCTAAAACATAAAGATTGCCACTAACTGTTAAATTACTAGAAACACCTACATTTCCAGTTCCTGCAGAAAGTGTAATTGCAGTTACACCATCACTTGCTTGAATATCATTACCACCAACTTTAATATCACCAGCAAATGTAGTAAGAGTATTGCTACTTAAAGTAATATTTGTATTACCATCACTTGCTTGAATATCATTACCACCAACTTTAATATCACCAGCAAATGTAGTAAGAGTATTGCCACTTAAAGTAATATTTGTATTACCATCACTTGCTTGAATATCATTGCCATTAATCCTGAGGTCTCCTTCAACAGTAAGATTATTGGTTGATGGATTAAACTTTAATCCAGCATCAACCCTAATGGTTTCTCCTGTTGTAGTAGTAGAATTGCTAACAAATGGAACATAATAATCTGCATCTGTTGAAGTTGCAGTTGTATTAATTGTTGTTGCAGTTGTTGCAGTTCCAGCAATTGCTCCAACAAAACTTGAAGCAGTTATAATTCCAGAAAATATTGCATTATTCCATCTTTTCCCAGAACCACCTAAATTATAGGTTGCATCAGTATTTGGAAGAATATCTGAATTAACATCTGCAGCAAATACAACATTATCAGTATTGCTATCTCCAAGATTAATTGTTCCACCTTGGAAAGTTACATTACCAACAAAAGTAGAAATACCAGCAACACTTAAGTTTCCATTAATATTAACTGATTTTTCTACTCCTAATCCACCACCCAAAACCAATGAACCATTATTATATGCAGTTGAATCAACTGCACTACTAATAGTGGTGATGCCACTAATTAATACTTGTCCATCAGCACGAAGAACACCATCTACAATTAAATCTCCACCAATATCTGCTGTAGTTCCAACTCCCAAATAAGTAGCTTGTATACCAGCACCATTAACTGTAAGACCATTATTATCAACCACCAACCCATTGAATGTAGAAAGTCCAGTTACATAAAGATTTGCTCCAATATTAACTGATTTAGTTACTCCTAAACCACCTCTAATTTGAACTGCACCATTTGAATATGTAGTGGAATCTGTGGTGTCAGTAAAAGTAGTAATACCACTAAAAGATGGGTTGGAAATACTATTTGACCAACTTAGTACACCATTTCCATCATTAGATAAAATATTTCCAGATGCACCTTGGGTTCCTGGAAGAGTATAAGTTAAATCTCCAGCAAGATTATCTGGTGATTTTAATGCAATATAATTAGTACCATTATTTGTTCCTTCTACAACTTTTACTGAACTGCCAACAGATGCAGTTTCTTTGGTCCAGTATCTATGTGAACCAAAGAACTTGTTGTTGTTTGTGGTACTATCAATACCTACATAAAAATCATAACCATCTGTAGTAAGGGCTGGTTCACCTGCTCTAAGTCCTGGCAGATTTGCTAAAGCACCCCTTTTAAATTGAAGAATTGGTGCTGTCATTTTTTTTTTACTCTATTTTATTATTATTTATATGTTAAAAACTTCCTGCATCTAAATCAATCCTATTATCTAAATCAACATCTAATACATTTTCAAAATCTGTTGGAAGTCCAGGTTGAATAGTTTCTGTAGTTGCTGATGATGAAAGAACTTTATCTGGATTTACAAATTCATATTTTTGTGTTGTTGCATTGTACATCAACACATATTGATCATTTACATTAGTGGAATCTATATCTATAAGGTCTGATAGTTTGTTTGCCACGTTAACTAAAACCTCTGTTTCTAAATTGCTAAAAAGTTCTACTTCTACTTCTATTGTCATTATGATGCAGTTCCTTTTACTATAAGGGTTCCTTCTACAGCTTTTGTAGTTATTCCATTACTTGTAATAAGTAAGTCCCAAATATACCTACCAATTGGTATTTGTGATGTAGTAATTTTGGACATAGTTAATCTGACCACACCAGTATTATATGGAAATAATGGTGTAACTAAAAAGGTATAATAAGTATTTGCTGTATAATGTTTTCTTACTTTAGCTGTAAATGTGTAAGTATCTGTGCCAATTGCTGCACCATCAGTTTTTAATTTTAAAGAAGTGACAAAATCAGCACCTTTATCTATAGTTAAATTAACTGAGGATACTGCCATTGGTTTTTATTTTTATTTATAGATTAATATTTGGAGGATATCCTGCACTTATAAATGGGTATTTTCTTTGAGGACCCCAAACCAATCTTACTACACCAGCATAACCATTTGAACCAACAAGGTTGGCACCTGTTGCACTATTTGAAGCTGCTCCTCCTCCACCTCCATTTCTACCACCAACACCATTTTCTCCATTATAACCACTACCAGAACCTGCAGTTCCCCCTGAGTTTACTCCTCCAGCACCACCTGAAACAAAAGCACTCCCTTCAGGTCCAACTCCACCACCTCCATAACCTTTTCCAGTACCACTATATCCTGCTCCACCGCCACCACCTCCACCAACTCCTGCAGTACCATTAGCACCATTTGTATTCCCACCAGTTCCGCCAATTCCAGCATATCCACCAGCTCCTCCACCACCTCCAGCATTTGGATTTACTACAGGTTCGGTATCTCCTCCACCAGTTCCTCCACTGCCACCATTACCTCCTCCATAATTTGTAACACCAACACCTATACTATAAGTTCCACCATTTATTGGATTATCTCCTTCTGCAGGATCAAATCTAAAAATACCACCAAGTCCTCCATTTGCTTGTAAAAGAAGTGTTCCACTACCTATTGTTCCTCTAGTAATGGAACTAATTCCTCCATTTGCACCATCCCTAGTACTAGCACCTCCAGTACCTGCATCACCTACAGTTATAGTTAAAGTTTCTCCTGGATACACATTAAATTGTCCATAACATAAAGCACCTCCACCACCTCCTTGATTTCCTTGTTGTCTTCCTGGGTCTGCACCTGCACCTCCTCCTCCACCACCTATACAGACAGCAGAAATTTTGGTTACATTATATGGAACAGTAATTGTAGTAATACCAGACGAATATAAACTTTGCTTTGTATTATCATTATGAGACCCTGCGAGGATTGATATAACTGCCATAATTTATCTTATTCCTGCTCCAGAAATTACAAATACATTAGTTGCAACACAAACAAGAGTTGCAAGTCCTCTTTGTTCAAAAGTTGCTCCTGCTAATGTGATAGATGAACCTGCAATATATACAGTAACACCAGTAACTACAAATGTTTGATTTCCTGAAGTATTATTGAATAATGTAACATTAAATCCTGTAGATAATCCTGTAGGAATAGTCCAAACAGCACTTGCACCACTATTAGAAACAATTTTTCCATTATCACCAGATACTAAAGTATAATTTCCATTTTGAGTTGTTACTGCAAATCCTACTGCTGCAGAAGAAGTCCACTGAGTTCCAGTATTAGTAGATTGAAGAATTTGACCTGATGACCCTTGTTGTCCAAGGGAATCATAAAGTGCTCCAGTAATATATGCACTACCTTGAACTTGTAGTTTTTGTGTTGGATTTGTAGTTCCAATACCAAGATTTCCATCACCAGTAAGTATCATCTTATTGATGAGAGATGTACTCACTCCTACTTGCTCAAAAGTGCCATTAGTTTGTCCAGAACCAACAATAGTATCAAATCTAATTTCTCCTGCAGCTAAACGAATTCTATCTGGACCACTAACACCACCAACAATATTATAAGAATCGTTACCTTTAAACATTAAAAGTTCTGATCTTTGTCCTAATCCACTATAATCATATATTCTTTCACCAATATAGGTATGTGTATATTTTCTATATAGATTAATATCTTCATCTTCACCAAAAGCATTTACACCATCATTACAAGTTCCTCTAAAAGCAATATAATTTGACGTAGTGGAAATACCAACTCTTATATTACCATCAACTTGTGTGTCCCCAACAACTTGAAGTGTTGCTTGAGGATTTGTGGTTCCAATACCAAAATTTCCATTAACTGTTGCTGTTGATGAATTAAGGTCAAGAATTTTAGTATAAGTTCCACCAGAATTCTTCGGATTAAATGTAATTGAACCACTATTGGTTGAATTAAATATTCCAAAGATACCATCAGTTCCACCATTTGCAATAATATCTCCAGCAGCATCTGTAGTATTAGTAATATAAAGAGTGTTTCCTAGTGTGGTGATACCAGTTATATTTGCAGTACCAAATACGTGAAGTTTTGATGTTGGCGCAATTCCAATTCCCAAATTACCAGTAGAAGCATCATAAGCAAAAACTCTTGTGCTTGCTGCCTTAGCAGTTTGGTTACTTCCAAGTGCTCCAACCATTACTGGATAAAGAACTGATGTTGAAGTATCATCAATAGCATTAATTAAATTGGAAGGTCCTGGTGTACCTGCACCTTGAGGTCCTTGGAATCCTTGAGGTCCTGATGCACCTTGAGCACCTTGAGGTCCTTGAGGTCCTGATGCACCTTGGGCACCTTGTGGTCCTAATGCACCTTGGGCACCTTGTGGTCCTTGTGGTCCTGATGCACCTTGGGCACCTTGTGGTCCTTGTGGTCCTTGTGGTCCTCTTACTCCTTGAGGTCCTGGAACTATACTAGGATTTCCTGGGTCTCCTTGATATCCTTGAGCACCTTGAGGTCCTTGTGGTCCTGATGTACCTTGAGGTCCAATACCCTGTGGTCCTTGGAATCCTTGAGGTCCTCTTGCTCCTTGAGGTCCTGCAGTTCCTTGAACACCTTGAGGTCCTTGCAATCCTTGAGTACCTTGAGGTCCTTGGAATCCTTGAGCACCTTGAGGTCCTGCAGTTCCTTGATCACCTTGAGCACCTTGTGGTCCTTGAGGTCCTTGGAATCCTTGTGGTCCTTGTGGTCCTTGTAATCCAATCCCTTGAGGTCCTTGGTATCCTTGAGCACCTTGAGGTCCTTGAGGTCCCCTTGCACCTTGAGCACCTTGTGGTCCTTGTGGTCCTTGTGGTCCTATTGGCCCAACAATTCTACCTACATCTACCCAGTTGGTTCCATTATAAATCCATAAATCTCCAGTATCTACAGCAATTACACCATCTCCAGTTGACTGAGGATACCAAGGATATACAGAATCATTTGCAGTTAAAGTTGTGTGTGGTGCTGATGTTGTAACTGAAGGAACAGTTCCAACAATTCTAACAGATGTTCCTGCAACACCTTGAGCACCTTGTGGTCCTTGTGGTCCCCTTGCACCTTGAGCACCTTGTGGTCCTTGAGGTCCTTGGAATCCTTGTGCACCTTGTGGTCCTTGATAACCTTGAGGTCCTCCAATTCCCTGTGGTCCTTGTGCACCTTGTGGTCCTTGTGGTCCCTGGGGTCCTTGATATCCCTGAACACCTTGTGGTCCTTGGAATCCTTGATATCCTTGGGGTCCTTGAAGTCCTTGAGCACCTGCAGCTCCTTGTCCTTGTGGTCCTTGGAATCCTTGTGGTCCTTGGAATCCTTGTGGTCCCCTTGGTCCTTGTGGTCCTTGAACACCTTGAGGTCCTTGAACACCTTGAGGTCCTTGAAGTCCTTGGAATCCTTGATATCCTTGGAATCCCTGGAATCCTTGATATCCTTGTGCACCTTGTGCTCCTTGTGCACCTTGAGGTCCCTGGAATCCTTGAGGTCCTTGAGGTCCTTGAGGTCCTTGAGGTCCTTGGAATCCTTGATTACCTTGTGCGCCTTGAGGTCCTTGATATCCCTGAGGTCCCTGAGGTCCTCTTACTCCTTGAGGTCCCTGAAATCCTTGGAATCCTTGAGGTCCTTGAGGTCCTTGATATCCTTGAGGTCCTTGAACACCTTGAGGTCCTCTAACGCCTTGAGGTCCTTGAAGTCCTTGGAATCCTTGGAATCCTTGAGGTCCTTGAGCACCTGTTTGACCTGAAGCATATGACCAAACAAAACCTAATCCTGGTCCTAATGATTTTAAAAATTGGTCCTGAGTTGGAGCACCTACACTTCCAGTACTATCAATAATATCAGAGCTAATTCTAACTGTAGAAACTCCAATATCTAGTCCATATTGTGGATTTGTGCTACCAATACCCAATCTTTGAGTACTTGGAATGAATACTAATGTATTTGGAGCAATTTCAGTTATTGAAGAAATACCACCTGCTCTTTCTGTAGTAAATCCAAGATATCTTGGTCTAGAATCTGTGGGTTCTAGTACATCAGTAGCAGAATAAATTGTAATAGTAGCAATACCAAGTCCTGGTGATACTGTACCTGCAACACTAACGCCTGGACCTACAAAATTAAGTTGGGTAATGGAACCAATTCCAGCATTACCGCCAATTATATTTCCTTCATCTCTAACTGTTATTCCTTTTTCTACTATACCTGGAGGAATAGCTACCCAATACCTTTCTCCTGGGTATTCTTGTAAACTAACCAACATGTATTGGGAACCAACTGGTAAGTTGTTTCCTGGGGGGTCACCCAAATTTGGCTCAGCTTGATTTAAACCAAGATATTGATATCTATCTGCTGTTAATCTTGATTGAGGAGTTCTTATAACTCTTCTGCTTAAATACTTTGCCATGTTTGGGTTCCACTATCCCCCGTTATAAGGTTATTTATTACTGATTTAATGTTTCTAATATACTGATAGTATATTTCATATGAGTTTGATTTGCTTGATATCCTGCCAAACTTGAAGAAATACCGGCAATAAGAATACTATCAGTTTTAAGTGCTGTTCTTTCTAAAACTAATCTACCTTCCAATACAATTAATGAATCATTGGGAGGAACAGGTCCTCTATCAATAATTTCAGTTTTTGTGGTAGTTATACCTGTTTGACTTCTTGACTCTCTTTTGTGAGTAAAAGTTGCAGTACCAATTCCAGTTCCCCCAACATTAGCAATTTGAGCATATAAAACAATGCTGGTATATCCAGTTTTTGTTCTATATACTTCTTGTTCTGTAGTGCTTACTATACCAGTTCTGGTAACATAAGTATTTAATGGTTGTAGTGCCATAATAGGTTATTGTTGAAGTGCAATAATTAATGGGGTAACTTCTGCCTGCAAGCTCTTACTAAATGCTTGTCCACTAATAGTTCCAGTATTTTGATTGATAGTTATACCTTCACTAATTCTAAAGTTTCCTCCTTGATCTGTGCTTGTAAATGGAACTTTACCTCCATTTGTAGCAACAATTTGATTATCAGTTATTGGAACTGCGCCTTTGGAAGGAATAGCATTAACAATATTTATACCTGTACCAATATATTCAAAAGTAATAGAACTTGCAATGATTTTACTGGACTGGTAGAAATAAACAGTTGTTCCAACACCAAGAAGGTCTGGACGATCTGGTGAAGCATAAGTAATAAACTGATCAAATGTAACAGTTGTAGTTCCTCCAGCAGAAACAGTGGATGCTGATACTGGATTGAAGAAATATTTTTCCATTACTGCATGAGCAGTTGCTTGAGTTCCTGCTCCTGGAGGTGCAGCAATAGTTACTGTGGGAGGTGTTTCTGTATATCCAGTTCCAGAAATCAGAATAGTAACACCACCAATACTTCCATCCTCATTAATATTATCTTCAAAAACAGCAGCTTCTGCTGGAATAAAGAAATCAGAATCTTGGGGAAGGTCTATAACAACTTCTACTGGAATTGTTGGGTCATATCCAGAACCAGGGTCATCTATTACAATGCTGCTTACAAAATAATATTGAGTTCCAATAACTGCAATTTGTCCATCATAAGGTCTTTGTCCTTTTGGAAGAACTCTTTCTGGAACTGCCTGGGTTCCAATACCAATAATGCTTGTAATAATTCCAGCTCTTGATGTAATAAATGGTTTAATATTTGAAGAATATAATTTAGATTCATCTTTATATTGTGCAAATGAACCAACTCCAGATTGATAACTAACAGGAACATTAATATTTTGTGCAATATAAGTAGAAATTCCTGCAATATAACTTACTAAAGCAAGTTCTGCATCTTTTACATATCCAGAACTAAATCCAACTGGTGGTGGGGAAGTTTCTGGAAGATAAGTTAATGAACCATCTTCAGAATCTCTATATGCTAATCCTGCTTCAATAGAACTAATGTTTGAAAGAGTTAAAATATCAGAACATAAAGCATCAACAATAATTTTAGAATCCCTTCTGCAAATAGTTCTTCCAATTGGAGAACCACCATAATCAAAGTATGCTCCATCAATACCAAAGGGACCATTAGTACTTGTAATAAATCCTACTGCTTCTGAAGCAATAAAATCTTTATTTTCTCTTAATAAATCTACTGAATCAATAAATGCTTGAGATGCACCAACACCAACATTAATCACTAAACTATCAACATTATCTCCAGTTGGAGCAGTAGTAACTGTTCCTGTATATTGAAGTGGGGTTGCTCCATTTGATACCAATCCATAGTTACCAAAGGATGAGTTTGAGTTATTAAGGTCACAAACTCCACCACTATTACAGTATACTGCAGTATCACAGCAAATAGTGAACAGTGAAACTAACTGGGCATATCCAAAGTTGGTAATTGAAACCCCAATTCCACCTTGGTTATATTGAGTAAATGCATCTAGAACCATGGATTTAAATCCACCTGCTCTACTGCCATCAATTCTCATTCCAATACTATCTGGAACAAAGTTTGTGCAGTTCTGAACATAAGGTGACTGCCAGTTTTCTTCTGTACCATCAGCATATCCATATCCCATAGTTGGGAATGAAACCATAGCTTTTCCAGGATTGCTTGGTCCAACAAATGATTGTTGGGAAATATAACAACCTCTCTTAACATAATAAAGGTCTGTTGGGTCTTTTGTTGTAACAAGAGTTCTTCTTAAATCTTCTCCAACAACAGCAACTCTTTCATTAAGTTTAATTGGACCATCTTCTACATAAAGACCAGCATAAACTTTAATAGTATCTCCTGGTTGTGCTAAAGATGCTGCTTTCTTAATAGTTAAGAATGCATCTCCAGGACCAGTTCCTCCATTAAAATCACTTCCCAATTTATTAACAAACCATTCATTACCAATTCTTGGTCCTGGTGGTTGCCAAGTTAATTGTCCTGCTGGATAATTAACATTTGGTGCTACTGCTGGACCACCATCAATAATAGTAGTAACAATACCTACACAAGAATAAATTGCAGAAACTACATTAGAACATCCATTTGGATTTGTATTTGAATCTCCATCTGGTGCAAGTGTGGTATCAAATAATTGTGTAATACCCCTAATTGCAGGAGTTCTATTAATTCCGATTAAATTGCCAGGAGTAATTGCTTGAGTAATAATTGCAATAAAAGTTGCAATTGCTGAGGCAACATTAGCACAATTTGTAGCACCATCTATAATTAAATTATTATTATAAACTTGGGTTCTTGTTGTTCCATATGTCCCACCCAAAAGAAGAACTGCATTTTCATTTCTCATCACATAGGTTGCTATATCTGCAACCCAATTATAAACTTCTATAGATTGTGCTTCTTCACCAGCAAGAAGAGTTGGATTATCAATATAAAACTTAGCAGCATCATATACTCTATCATTTCCAGTGTATCTTAAGTTATAAATGATAGCATCTAATATTAAGAGAACATCATCAACACATCTTTGATTTCCAGTTGGAATTACAAATGATGGATTATCAGCAAGCATCCTACCAACTGCTATTTCAGCAATGAAGGTCTTGTTTACTTCAATTAAATTGGAAGCATCATAGAACCTACCAAAGTATGGACCATACTGATAAGATGTTGGGAACTGTACATTATTGATGATGTACCTAGCCATTGAGGCAATGGTACTAATTCCAGCAACTGCTGCTGTTTTTACATATCCAGCAGAAAGACCTGATGGAATTGATGGAGAATCATTTAAGTATTGTAGTGCTCCATTATTATAAGATAATCCAGCACCTACTGACTGAGAGTTTCCTCCTCTAGAAATATCAAAAGCAATGGCATCAACAATTAATCCAACATCCCTCTTACATTTTGCTCTTCCTGTTTGAATACCTGTAGGACCAAAACCATAATCAAAATTAACTCCATTTGTGCCAAATGGACCATATCTACTTGTTATAAATCCTACAACTTCTTCTGCAATATAATCTTTGTTTCTTACTAACAGATTTGCAGCATCTAAAAATCTTCCACTGATTCCAAGTGCCTGAGAACCAAGTACAGAATATGCATATCCTACATTATTATTAGAATCTAATACTTCTCCCCTAACTCTTAAATCCCCAGCAACATCTAAAGTTCTTGTTGGAAGTGTTGTTCCAATACCTACAATTGGATGAATATTTTTAAGGAAAACATTTTCATTTGAAGTTACTGATGTAACACCAAGATTTTGGAATGTTGCTAAGGTTGCACCAATACCAACATCTAATAATGCAGTGGTTGTAATTCCTGTAACAAGTAATTGATTTATTTCGGATACTATTACTTTTTCTCTTCCAATAGTAGCAATACCAATAGTTGCCACACCAACCCATGCATTGGTAATTGTAGCAAAACCAATAGTAGAAACTCCTACATACTCATTGGTAATTGTGGCAAAACCAATGGTAGAAACTCCTACATACTCATTGGTAATTGTGGCAAATCCAATAGTTGCTACACCAACCCATGCATTGGTAATAGTAGCAAAACCAATAGTAGAAATTCCTACAAATTCATTCGTAATAGTAGCATATCCAACTACTCTTAAATTGCCATTAATATCTACATTATAGTTTGGAGATAATGTATTGACTCCAATATATCCATAGTTATTAATAACTACATTAGAATTAGAACCTTTTGCTTTAAATTGAAATCCTGTTACTGGATATTCTGTTCCTATACCTACAGAACCAACTCCAGTAATGACAACATAATCAGAAGAACCAGCACCTACAAACTCAAAATCTTGTTTTGGATTGACTGTACCAACACCAAAAGAACCAATACCAGTAACAACTACGGCATTTGATGCTTGTCCATTAACTTGGAAAACTTGTGTTGGATTTGTGGTTCCAATACCTATAGCATCAGAAACAACAGCAGTTCCTATTACATCAAGGCGTTGAGTTGGTGTTGTGGTCCCTACACCGACTCTATTTTCTACTAAAACATCATCTTCAACTCTTACATTACCAGCAACATCAAGTAAATACTCACCTGTGGTTTTACCAACAGAAACAGTTTGATTTAATACATCTGCATATACAGTGTCTGATCCTACTCTTAGACCAGTTTTAACTCTAAAAAAAGTATCTTCTGAAGGCATTGGGTTCCACTATCCCCCGTTTATAAGATTATTTATACAGTCCTCATAATAAAGGCAAGTGCATAGTATGGAGGAAGGTTTTTATCCGTTGCTGGGAAACCTTCTGTTGAAATTGTTGTTCCAACTGTGATTCCAGTCGAAGCAAGTCCAGTATCAATAGTTCCTCTACTTCCATTACCACCACTAAAACTAGCACCATTGGTATTTCCATTGGTCAAATTTGTCCTGTGGAAGTGTCCAGGATCACTAACACTTGAAGTTGCAGTATGACTGTGAGATACTAGGGTTGCATCAGCACTACCACCAATTGCTCCAACAGCATAACTACTACCAGCACCAACAAGGAATCTATCTTGTAAGTTTGGTGTCCCATTATTACCATCACAAATTGCCCATCCTGTTGGAATACTTACAACAGAACCAGACCACATAATAATTCCACCAACTGGAATAGTTCCATTCCCAACAAATGTTGTTGCTGTAGCAATTCCAGTTACATTAACACCAGAATTTAATGCAGTAGCACCAGTAACAGTTAAATCTCCATTAAGCTGGGTATTTTTATTTAAATTGATTGTATTTCCATTGGAAGAAATATTTGAAACAGTTAAAGAATTAATACCTACTAATGCTGTAGTAGCATCAATACTAATATTAACTTTTAAAGTATTAACTGTTAAATCATCTAAAGATGAAACAGTTGATGGGGAAGTTCCTATAGAAAGTCCATTAGATACTAAGATTTCTTCACCAGTTGTAGCATCATATTTTTTACGACCAATAAAGAATTCTCCATTACTATTCATTCCAGTATAAACTACTAATCCTCCATCAGAAGGCAATGCTTGTGAAATTAAAGTTTCATCATTTGTCAATACCTTACTTTGATTAGTAGGCATACCAGTTGAATAGTTACCTGGACCAAATCCAGTGTATTCAAATGTATGACCTGATGCTCTAAGAATAGAGTTTCTCCTTAGTTCAACAGCAGCAACTTTAAGTCTTCTAACTGCAGTTGCATTAAGGTGAGTAGTAGGAATTGTTCCAAGTACTCCTCTCTTAACATTAATAGTAGTAGAAGTAGTGCTAGTAACACTATTCTTACTAGTAATCAACATAATTTCATCTTCAATTTGAATGAAATCTCCTTTATGAAATGCAATTGCTGGTGTAATTGGAAAAGATGTTACTGTAGGATCTGTTGCAATTGCAGTACTATTAACTTTTGCAACAACACCATCAGTAAGAGCAAATTGTCTAGTTGAAATATTTTCTGAAGTAGAATTTGTATTTTTAACTTGAGATGTCAAACCTGAATGATAAACATAATCTCCTGCTAAAACACCTGTTGTAACTACATCACCCCTTACTGTAAAAGTATTAACATCAACTTTACTCACAACAGTGAATACTGTATCAATAACAGGTCCTGCTGCTGTTTGGAATTTTACTTTATTTCCTGGAAGATATGGTTGATTTGAGTTTCCATCATTTGTAGTAATAATTGTACTAATATTTGTAGTTAAATTATATGAACATGAAGCAATATTTTGTTTTGGTATAGAACAAAGTACTACAGCAGGAGATGAAGTTTCTGTTACACCAAAAGAATTTTCATATACAATTGTATTAGTAGTAATTGAAGTAATTGGGAAAACTCCATTATTTTCTGGATATCTAGACCCTAATACTTGAACACATCCCAATACTGCTGGTGTCAATATATCAACTACACAAGTAGTGGCATTAGTAGAACCTGGAATTCCTTTTACTGATAATGTGTCTCCAACTGCATATCCAGAACCTGTATTAGTAATTACTATTCCAGTTACTACATTTCCTGCAACTGTGACTCTTGCTGTTGCACTTTCTCCAGAACCACCACAAAGAGGAACATCAAAATAAGTTCCATTATCATATCCAGAACCAGATACTATAGTAGTAACATGTGAAACTCCATGTAACTGATGATTTGTCTGGGTGGTTAAAGTAGAAGTGCTTCCTGATTGTGATATAGAAGAAACTTCAATCCCACCATTAAAGTCTTTGAGGTATTGAATAAGAGATTCTTTAGTTGAACTTAAAGATGAATCACTTATATCAACCTTACCAATAGTGCTTCTTGATGCTGCACTTACCGATGATTCTGGGTCAGAATTTAAATTATCATAATCAACCTTTGGGTAAATGTTGTTTAGATTTTGTGATAATTTATAATCATTAGTATTAAATGGAGATACTGATGGTACATTTTTAAATGTATTCAATTCTACATGATAAACACCATCATAAGCATTTTGTACATACTTTTGAATAGTTTTAATCTTATAAATTTGATTACTATTTGAGGTTGATTCTGTTGTAAAGTATGGTACATCATTACCAATTTGTCTATTTCCACTTAGAATTGTGTATGGAGCAAATCTAAAGGTATCAGAAACACAATTTCTAGTATTCAACCATGATGGGGTTGAGGATGTAACTGTACTTATAGAACCTGGATTTCTATCAATATTGTAAGTAAAGTGAATATCACTAACAACACTTGCAACTTCAAAACTACCATTAAATCCTACGCCAGTTCCAAGTCCTACTGCACTTGGTTCATTAGAACTCTTGAGATCGTAAATATTAACTTTATTTCCTGCTTTTAATCCATGAGGACTACTTGTAACAATATGTGCTGTTGTTGTCAATCCTACTGTAGAAGTCCATCCATCTATAACAATTCCCTTATTTCTAACTAATTTTAATACATCAGTACCACCTGTTAATGCTATTTCGGAATTGCCAGTGTTTCCTGCAGCATATGAAGAATCTAAAATTGTTGAAGATTTTTGAAGAATAAACCCTGGGGATAATTCTGAAGCATTTTCTGATTCTTTTGGAATTACTACTCTCAATCTATAAATTTTATCTTCTAATACTCTTGAATCAATTCCTCTCTTAATATAACAAATTGGATTTACCTTTCCAATCAATCCATCACGAAATACTGTATTTGTTTGAATAGCAAGATACCAATTGCTATTAGTAGCATCCCATTGCAATGGACTTCCTGGATCTCCTGGAAGAGCATCTGCAACCTGAACCACTAGTTTTAAATTATTTGTTGGTGTTAATCCAATTTGGTTTTTAATATCAACAAGAGTAACTGAATTTACATTATCAGAAATAGTTAATGTTGTTGATGTCTTATTATTAGAATTGACATAATATACTTTATCTGGGTCTAATCCATCTGGAAGAATACCATTTGAAGAAATAATTCTTACTGCTTGTTTTGTAACAATATTAGTAATGTTTCCATCAACTGTAATAATATTGGTTGCTGGGTCTATAGCAGTAATGTTATAAGAAGTTTTATAACTAGGAACAATCAATGCAGATTGTTCTGTTGCATCTCCTTGATAATAAATTGTATCTGATTCTGCACCACCTATAGTATAATTTCTTATGGTTTTTGATGGAGGGGAAAAGAAATCAGTATATCCATTTAAATATACACTAGAACCAGAACCTACTGTGGTCAGTCCAACATTTATATTTAAATAATTTGCATTGTATTGATCTGTTAATACATCTTTTGGAGGAATAATGTGAGTAACAAATGCAAAGTCATCTTTTGGTAAGTTGTAATCCTTAAATCCTTTAGAAACTAAAGATAGTGCACCAAAGTTACTATTAGAGTTGGTGATACTTTGGTCACCACCAGTATATGCTAAAAATTGTTTTGAATATCCAATAGCAAAGATAGATACACACTGAATAAATGCATCATTAGATGCTTTTATATGTACACTTTCCCAATTTGGATTATAGACTGAATTTGGGTCTTGATGTAATGAAACTGATGAACCCAATTCTGATTGAGTTTTATATGTTCCACTTACTTCATCATATCTTACAAATGCTCTATCATCTCTTTGTAATGAAATACCAGTAAATTGAGCAGTTACCATGCTCTTGAATCCAGTTGCTTTGGAACCATCAGCATGAAGACCATTCATACCATAAACTGATTTTAAACTACAGTTAAAAACATAAGGAGAACTGGAATTAACAGTGTCGGAAAGAACTTTAACTGTTGCTTCACCAAATAATGGATTTTTTGTAGTTGGTGGAGAAGTTAATAAGTATGTAAATTGTGTTGGACTAACAACACTAGATACTATAAAAGAACCATTATATTGCTGTTCGTCTATTAAATTCCCTGTTCCAACGCCAGTAATTTGAATAGGAGTAAGAGCACTTAAATTATGATCTGTTTGTGTTGTTACTGTAATGGTGGAACTTGTTGGTCCAGTTAGTCCACCAGAAATAATTGCAGAAATATTTACAAAACCTTGTCCTAAATCCCCAACAATTTTATTTTCTTCTGTATTTGGTTCAAAGTCAGTAATTCCAACAATAGGTCTCCCTGATAAATTATCATATGCAGCACTTAATTTATAATAATAATTTTGTAAATCTGTATATGGTGATTTTGGTAAAATATTCTTACCATCAGCATATTCAAATGCTGTCAATTTATGGTGGGAATATGTAGGAGCAACTCTATTTGAGGAAGTATTATAAAAAACAGATGATGAAGGATTTCCATCATAGATTGAAAATCCAAAAACATATGATCCACCAGTTAATCTAAAAATAGCAGTACTTGGAACAGTATCATCATCTGGTTGTGGAATATATTTTGGACGTATTTTAGTCTTTCTTAAATCAGTAGCAACTAAAGATACTCCTTTAGGGACAATAACTCCACCTTCTGCACTATTATAAGGATAAAGATCATTATTTACATCAGTAATATCAAAATTTGATGCTACTGAAAATTGTATAATTGTTTTTTCTGCGCCATTCACATCCCTAATTACTGACCCATCATAATAATATCCAGGTCTATTATCAATATAGTGAGTTCCTGGAGAAATTAAAATTGTGGTTTGGTCAAATAAATCATTGTTAATACCAGGGACATAAGAAAACCTAGCAGCTTCTATTAAAGCTCTTTGGATTGTTTTAAATGGTCTGGTTCTTGAATTACCTCTATTCTCAATAGAATCTGTAGAATCTAACTCATTAGGATCTACATATATTGTATTGCCATTTAAATTTTTTAAAAAATTCTCTAATCTTGCTAAAGGCATTTCAGATTATCCTTCATTTGTACTTCTTCTGTCTTATTTATCAATAAATAGGATTATTAATATTTTTGAATAATGTCTATTAGTACTGAAACTCAAGCACTCCTTGACTTATATAATCAAAAACTTTCTTTAGATACTCAACAATTATCTCAGATTAATACAGTCCAGACTGGATATACAATTACTACAGGAATTGGATCAACTGACCAAATTAAAATCTGGGGTCCAACAGATGTAATAGCAAACTATAATCCTCCAATTGTAAAATTAGATAATAGAATTATTGAAATTAATGATCAAATTAATGTTTTACAGCAATTAGTTTTAGATATAGGAGAAGAAGCAAATGCTGTAGGTTGTGGAACTACTGCGTTTTTTATTGGATTTAGTACAGTTACTATTGTTAGTGACCAATTGAATTATAGAGGATATACATTTACTACCCCAAATCCATTTTCTGTAATTACTGGAACTTTAATCAATAGTAATTCTGGAATTGGCACAGAAGATTATATTACACAACCAGTACTTGGAGGGTATTTTGGTCCTATTGGTACAAATGGTATATGTGCTGGATATGCAACATCTATTACAAACTTAGAATCACAAATTACAACTTTACAAAATGAAAGAAATCCATTAATAGAAAAAGTTAATTTTTTAAAAGCAGGAAGGTCACAATATGAACTACAAAATTATGGATTGGAACAATCAAAAGTACAAGTAAATAGTGCCATTAGTGTTAGTAATTCAATTGTAGGATTTCTCCAAGACCCTGCAAATGCAGAATGGTTATAAAAACCCTACAGGCAATTTTTACCTGGAGATTTTTCGAGGGTATTTTTGGAATAAAAAGTTGATTTTAGTTTTGGGTCTTTTTATTTTTACCTCTGTAAGTTTCTGTTTGTGCATGACAGTTGGGACAAAGTAATCTCAAATTTTCTAATCTATTATCAGTATGAATGCCATTAATATGATCTAATTCAATAGGAGTTAATTGTCCCATCCACTCTGTTATACCACAACACTCACACTTATGTTGTTTAAGACCTTCTATGATAAGACGCTGCTTAAGTTTATGAGATGGATATGTATATTCTCTATCATCAACTAAGAGTGTTTCTAATGATTTTTTGTTCCAATTATGTGTTTTACCTTTTAGGTGACCTTGGCCAGTAAAATGAGAATCATCAAGATTTAAAGTTTTTATTCTTTTTTGAGAAACTTTATAATTTCCACCTGCTTCTTTTAAATTGAGTTTGGATAAAACTTGTCTAATACTTGTGGAGGTTCTGACTGCTTCTATAAACTGCTCATCAGTATAAGTTCTTGGTTTTGCCATAATGGTATAGGTAAAGGTATTATTATTTATATACCTTTACCTTTTAATAGGAGTGAGTGGATTCGAACCACCGCTGGAAACATTTTAAGTGTTCTGTCTCTTCCGCTGGACTACACTCCCAAATTTAGGGAGAGTAATAACTCTCCCAATTAGCACATTTAAAGGAGGTATTACTCCCCTAAAACCTTCACACGGACCAAAATATTATACCAAAACCTTACCACTAAGTCAACCTTCATAGACCAACTCACCACGAAGTTCTGCAAGTTTTGCCTGAGCAAATGCTTCAACACAAGTCCAATAGGTTTCACCACTCACAAGGTTACCATCAGTAAAATGAGCAGCAGTATCTTCTTGCAGTCCTTTCAGTTCATCCAGTTGGTCACGATCAATTTGCATTTGATTACAGGGGTTGCTTACCTGTTCATTCTAGCATCAGGGGCAGCAGTTTTCAAGTTTGGTGGACAGTTCCTGAACTGTCTGCTTGAGGGTATTGATTTGCTCTTGTTGTTCTTTGATTGCTTCTACAAGAACTGCAGTAAGGTTCTGATAATGAAGGACTTTAATTCCTTCTGTATTTTCTTGAACTAAATCTGGTATTACTTGTTCTACTTCCTGAGCAATCATTCCAATTTGATGAACTTCATAATCAGTTCTATCATACTCTACACCCCTCAGTTGCAAAACTTTGTCCAATGAATTTTCAAGTGGTTTTATATTAGTTTTTAATTTAATATCAGATGTTGTTTGTATTGGTAATCCATGATACTTCCAAACCCCAGATAAATTACCATTTATAGAAGATAAACCAAAACTTGGTGCTGCACTATTATGGGCTGGTTCTGCATTTGCTTGTCCACCAAGACCAGTTTTAAATCCAAACAAATGTTCTAATCCTGAAATAACATGAGCACCAATTCCATTATGAAGTCCTATTTGATTTGTGATTGCAAGGTGATTATTAATACCAAAAGTTTGTAAACTAAATGGAACTGTTGGGTCCATAGAAGGCCAAAGGTCCACACCAGCAATAGGAGGAGCACCTGCTAATCCTACTTGAATAGATTCTGTTTGTATAGTATTAATGTGTGCCATAGTTTAAAAATAATCTGGAAATAAATTTTGAAGTAAAATATCCGTAAAATCAGATAGACTTGTAGGAATCAATTTTGTTTGTGGTTCACTAATGTTAACACTACTACCTCTAATATTGAGACTTCCCCTACTATGAATTGCCATTCTGGTTCTTGCACCAATAGCAACAACAGATCCATCAATTCTTGCAGTATCACCTGCTTCCATTTTTAAGTTTCCATTAGATCTAATTACAAAATCTTGGTCACTTCCAGTGGATTCAAATCTAATAGATCTGGCAGATAAAGTTATTTCTCCTCCTCCAGCATCTAATCTAATGTTATTTGCCTTAATTCCTAAACCTTCTTTACACTGACTGATGATATTATCTTTATGTTTTCCTGTAGATTGACCTTGGATTTCAAATCCACCATCCTCATATAACTTTATACAAGCATTTGAGGTTGCATGAAGTTCTATTTGTCTTTTTCTTGCTACATTATCATCTGTTCCAATAAAAATTGTACCAGCACCAGCATCATTTAATACATATCCAGTTTTTGGTTCAGGCATGATCTTCAGCACAAAGTACTACTTTATTAATCTTATTCATATTAGTTTCTACAGAAACTGGTTCAACAGGTTTAAAGTTTAGGATTGGTTGGAGAATTGCACCTTCACCATCTTCAGTATTTATTGATAGTTCTGGAAACACTTTAATTGCAGAACCTGGATTGATAATCTTAGTCCCAATAATTCTCCCATCTAGATCTACAGTAGGATAAATCTCAACATCACTATTGCAAGCAATATCAGTAATCAAATCAGTAGATGCATACCCAACACCAGTATTGAGAATATTAATACCAACAATATATCCAATAACCTCAGAACCACTTTCATCAACTGGATTTGTAGTACAAGGAGTAGTAATTGAACTTGGACCAAGATATCCAGAACCTGAAGATTCTATGGTTATTGAAGTAACTTGTCCATCAGTAACAGTAGTAGTTGCCACAGCACCAGTTCCATTGCCACAAGGATCTTCAATAGAAACATATGGAGGAGATGCGTATCCAGTTCCAGAATTTTGAATATTAATTCCCATCAACTGACCTAGTGCATCAACAACTGCTAATCCAGTTGCACCAGAACCTCCACCACCAAAGAATTGAATAGTAGGCAATCCACAATCTAAATTAATTGCATCACAATAACCATAGGTAGCAGATAAGTATGAGTAAGGAACATCAGAACTTCCTGCACCAGTAATACCAAGCCACTGTTCTGCTGCCTTTTTACCTTCATCAATTGCTGTACTTGGATAGTTAAGTGTTTTTTGAAACCCATCTATTGTTTCTTGTGGAATGTATCCCTTATTCATTTGATAATCTAATGCTTCTTTACATTCAGAACCTTCACAACTTAAGAATGAAAGTGCCTGATTTGCATAACTTATTGCCAAAGAAGTATAGTTAGCAATTTGTCCTAATACTGGACTTAAGTTAGATGAAATCTCTTCAAGTACTGGAGCAAGTGCATTACTAACTTCATTAGTAATTGTAGACATAATACTTCCTACAAATGCTTCTGCTGCACAAATAGGTATACTTGAAACTGCACCAACTAATTGGGTAAGGAAATTAAAAACAAATTCTCCAAGTTTTTGTTTAATTTTGTCAAATACACACCAAATACTATCTACAATTTTATCAGTAGCAAGTTGTTGAAATAGTTTAAAATCTTTAGGAAGAAGTTTATCTATTGCAGTCTTTAACCATTTATAAATTTTTCCAATAATTTTATCTCTCCAGAATTTCATATATTCACTAAACAAATCCGATATTGCTATAGCAACTTTTTGCACCAATCCAGGAATATCTTGAATTGTATTTAAAACTGGATCAATAAATTCATTTTGTACTTGCTGTACAGTTCTTAAAACTTTAATAAAATCTCTTAATGCTTTTATTATTTTTGAGTATGTACTTTTTGAACTTTTACAAGTTGGTGGTACTGATAGCACAAAACATGCTTCATGTTTGCCACTACCAACTGCTGTTGCTTGTTTTCCTACAGTATCTTCTCCTTCTACTTTCCCTGAAGAATCTGGAATGCCACTGCTACTTTTTGATGGTTTTCCAGTTTTTGAATTTTTATTATTTGGATTTTTTATTGAATCTTTTTTTGCTTTGAATGGTTTAAACCCATCAGTACCTTTATTAAATCCATTAGGATGTTCAATTTTATAACCAGAAAATAGTCCTCCAATAATCACAGGTTGTTGTCCATTATCACCATCCATAAAGAAACCAACAACAGTTTCTCCACCTCTACTATTAAAACTTGCTCCAGTTCCTCCTTCTCCACATCCAAATTGAAGGGGAACTAATACATGAGCCCAAGGCAATTCATTATCAGTAATTACACTTGCAGCATCAGGATGATACCCTATAATTCTAACTTTGGCTTTGTATCCATCATCATCAAACCATTTATATTGAGTACATAAACCAATAAACCATCTAAAAGATTCCTTACCTAAAAAGTTAGGACTAATTAGGGACTGTTCAAGCATCATACGTCATATACCCTACATTCTGGAGCATTTGGATTTGAATCACAAAATAATTCCAAAGTATTTGGATCATGGTCATCCTCTGGATGATTGTTATGATATCTTTCAAGGGAATCCAATTCATCTTCTATATGTCTACGTCTTTGAGATGATATCATCGGATTATTTAGTTCATCTTGCACTCTTTTTATGTGTCCATTAATAGTATTCATTGTGGTGGTTCTCCATAAGAATCTTTAATTAATTTAAGTGCTGTCCATCCTTTATGTTGCCCCTGTTCAAATAAATGAGACAATTCTTTAATTAAATAATGCCCAGATTTTTGCCCATCTTTTGTTCCTTTTTTGCCAGATTCTTTAGTAATATATCCAAAGTTTAATTCAATTAAATTACCAACAGTCAATTTTAAATTTAGTGGTACAGTTATATTTAAGCTCTGAGAAAATGCTAAATTATATCTTGCAACTGATTGTGCCTGATAATATAAAGTATTGTCCTTAGAACCATTTGGTGCTGCTGGAGGATTTGGTGAGTCATTTGCTGGGTCTGCATTAAAGTTATCCAAAATCCTAACCATTAATCTTGAAGGATGATCCTTTGAATCCAATCCCAAAGGAATTTGTGGAGGCGTATTTGATTTAGAGGCATGAGACATTAAAGGATAACTTTCTTTTAATGTATAATTATAAACATTAAATTTTCTTGCATTAATATCAAAGAAATAATTTTTACTGGAATACATACCAATTCTCAGATTTTCCATGATGTTTACATTCTTTTCAAAAACTGGCATACTACTTATTCTAAAGTTAGAATCAATACTTGCTGGTGATGGTGCTTGTTCTGTATAAAAATATGTAGCAATACCAACTTTATTTGTAGTATTTAATTTAAATCCACTAAACAAAGAATCTACACTTCTAAAATTAAATCCATTTTTGTTTTGATAAAAAAGAAATCCAGCAGTTCCTTTTTCTGGAGTTGATTTAGAAAGTGAATTTTTGGGAATTGCTTTTGGACATAACCAAGTCAATACTGTAAAAGGTCTTTTAATATTACCATAAAATACATAATTATTTGCAGTGTCTTCTATATTTTCTTTCTTTAAATTAGCATTATCTTTATTTTCATATAATACTTTCTTCAATATATCATATGCAGTTTGTCCAATAGTATTTTTATATTTACCTATAACTCTTGAAGTTTCATTCATAAAAACTTCAGCAGGACATAAATCTATAGTGAATACTTCTTTAGTAGATTGTGTTGTTGAACCATGAACTTTGTAAATGTAATAAGTATTTTTTGTCTCATCTAAAGTTATAGTTTCTTTTGTTGCTGGGTGTTCTATTACTAAACTTACTCTTTCCCCACCTCTAATACCTTCTCTACCTTGTTCTTTATTTGGTAATGAATTTAAAATACCACTACTATCAACAAGAGTCATAGTAATAAAAATAGAAGGAGAAAATAAATCTTCAAAATATTGGATAGAAGATATACAGTTAATTAAATCAAAAGGATCTCCACCACCAAGAGGTTCTACAAGAAATTTTGTTATTTTATAATTAAAATATGACTCTGACATTATTATACGGTATTAAGGAGAACTCTCTTATAAAAACTATTTAACAGGTCTTGCTCTGATGGTCCTGATAACATCATCATTTCTCCCCCTCCACCTTGCATCATTTGTGGTTGTTGATTTTGAACTGGGAATGGAACAACTTGACCTCCTGTATATGCACTTGGAGAATACCTTGTATATTGATTGATAGATGGAACTCCAGTCAATAAAGACTTAACTTCTGTATAATTTAAGTATTTTGTTTGTTCCCTATCTTCAACAAATCCAACATGAACATGAGGAGCATTATTGGCTACTCCACTTTTTCCAATAAAATCTCCAGCATTTATTTTAATATTAGATTTATTTTTTAAATTAGCAGCAAGTTCATATAAATGTGTAGCATAAAAATAATTTACTTGCTTTCCAGCGTACATAAATGGTTTATCTAATTTAATTCTAACACTATGCTGATCTTGCTTACCTGGCATAAGTGGATTTGCATCTTGTCCCATCTGCCTCACATGACCTTTTTCTGCATATTCCAATGTACCACTAATTGGAGAAACTACATTTGATCCAACTGGAGTAGATATGTCCAACCCAGTATCAGCAGCATATCCACCTGTATTTCTTGCTATATTTTGAGATGGAACTGGATTAACTATTCCAGTTGGTGATGGAGATACTGGACCATTTCCCCCTGGAGTAATTGGAAGAATTGGTGATGGGGGAGGTGTTTGGTTGTATACTAATGCAAATAATTTAAACTTATTAATAGTTTTTTCATACTTATCCAAACTCTTGGAGAATGGTTTTAATCCACCACCTTCAGAATTCTTCTTATTAGCACCAGTAATCATATCTGCAAGACCACCACCAAGAAAACTTCCAATTATATTTCCAACTACAAATCCAACTCCAGGAATAGGAATAAGTGCTTGACCTATTACACCACCAAGCAATCCTCCAACAAGTGCTGCCCCTGCTCCAACTCCTGCTTGTAGATTAGTTTGTCCACTTTCTTTTCTATCTTGAAAATCAAGTCCAGCAAAAGCAATATCTAAAATTGGAGCAAATCTACCAACACTTTTAAGTAATCCTCCTGCCACTTTCTCTGTTCCTTTTGCTGCTGCTTTTCCTGCTGTTCTTTCTACTACTCTTTCTCCAACTCCTTCTACTGTTCTTGTAAGGTTTCTATATTCTTTTGCAGTTTTTACAGAATACCCACCACCTCTCACTAATGCTCTTTGTGCTGCCTCTTCTGCGCTCAATCCTGCTTTTCTATACCTATCAAAATTCTTTAGGGCAGCCTCTTCACCTTTGGTAAGATTTTTACTTTTAGAAAGTTTCTTAATTAAATCTTCATATCCTTTTCCAACTCCAACAGATTTTAATGCACTCTTTGCTCCAAACTTTAAAAGTTTAGGACCAAATATTAT
>Ga0209500_10000520_pt1 | contig 33210 bp, 32 predicted proteins | sample S_140212_EF_Meta_FD_187323 | JGI IMG/M metagenome (GOLD analysis project Ga0209500, IMG submission 187323) | Freshwater microbial communities from Lake Simoncouche, Canada to study carbon cycling - S_140212_EF_MetaG (SPAdes) (version 2) | ecosystem: Environmental > Aquatic > Freshwater > Lake ...
CGGACGCCACAAGTTTTGCCGCGCAAGCAGCAGAAATAACAGCAATCGAAACCCAAATGTCCACTTTGGGCATCACAAAACTGTTCGGCCAAAAGTTTGTAGCCGAATCCGCCGACTCCAAGCGCATCGACCAAGCCCAATCCAACTCCGTCCTAGCTGTCCTCAGCATGGAGGTATGCTCCGGCCTCAAACGCGCCTTCGAAATGGCCTCCCAGTATGTAGGCATCGAACCCCCTGAAATATATCTGGATCGTGATTTCGACTTCTACCGCCTCATTGGCCAAGACATAACCGCAATCACCGACCTCAACACCAAAGGCAAACTATCCGACCAAACCCTGCTTGAAATCCTTCGCCGTGGCGAAATCCTCCCCGACGACCTCGACATTGAAAACGAACTGGAACGTATCCAAGACCCCCAAACTGCATACGAAGAACCTGATGAAATCTCACCAGAACCGGAAAACGAAGTAGAAACTGAACCAGCCCCCGAAACATTACAAACCAACCAAATCGACCAGCTTATTGAATTATTGTCGCGCTGATGAGCACCAAAAAAGATAATCTTGTCTTAAGCGTAGTCACATCTGTCATACGCTTAACAAAGCGTGTAGACGCCCTAAATAACATTTTATCCGGCAAAACAGACCCTACCTCTACCAAAGGCAACACAGGCGACTGGTACATAAACACAAAAACTTACGAACTGTTCGGCCCAAAAACAGAAACAAGTTGGGGAACCGGCTTACCTCTATCAGGCGGTGCCCGTCAAACTGAACTAACAGTTGGCGGCTCAACAGGAAGCACTGTAGGAGAAACAGGTCCCGCCGGGCCAGCAGGACCAACTGGAGCCGCCGGAGCAACAGGACCTACCGGTCCCCCCGGGGCAACAGGTACAACTGGAGCCACTGGCGCAACAGGACAACAAGGTCCAGCGGGCGCCCAAGGCCCACAAGGAATCCAAGGTCCCACAGGTTTAACAGGCCCCACAGGCGATACTGGCGCAACCGGTCCCACAGGCGCAACCGGACCTCAAGGCGAAACAGGTGCAACTGGCGCAGCAGGTGCCACCGGAGCTCAAGGCCCTCAAGGACCCCAAGGCCCTCAAGGACCCGCCGGAACCAACGCAACAGTCACCGCCGGAACAGGCATATCTGTAAGCAGCGGCGTGGTATCCCTAGACCCCAATTATATCTACGACGACGGCACGTACTAAATTTGTATTGTAGTAACATTACTATGTCCCAAGACCTAATTTTCCGTGTCTGAACAACAACTCGAAACGGCTCCAGTGGAGACCGCTATTGAGCAGCCCGTGGCTGAACCAACCGATCTCGCAATGCAAATCGAAGCACTGCGATCCAAAAATACGGAATTAATAGGCGAACGCCGCCGCGATAAAGAAGCCCGCGAGGCCCTACAACGCCGCCTCGACGAAATAGAAACCACCCAAAAAGCCGCCCAACAACAACAACTGGAACAATCCGGTGAGTTTCGCACACTTTGGGAAGAAGCACAAAAAACAAACGCCGATCTCCGCGCCCAACTACAAGACCGCGAACAGAAAATAGGCGAAATTCAAACTAACTACAGCCGCGAACAGCTCAAAGCCCGCGCCATCTCTGACCTATCCGCAGCTGGAGCACTTGCACCCGATCAGCTCTACCGCCTCGTGCAAGACGACCTCCAATCCAAAGATGGCACTCCCGTTGCAATCAAAGGCGGCGTCGAAGTTGCCCTTACCGAATATGTAGCAGGATTACGCAACCCAGGCAGCGGTTACGAACACCATTTTGCGGCACAAAATCGCGCTGGAATGGGCACAACAACAGCGCCACGCCCCAGCGTATTACCCGGCACCGCAAACCCATTCCGCCGCGAAAGCTGGAACATAACCGAGCAAGTTCGCCTGCTTGCTGAAAATCCAGACGTGGCTAAACTATTAAAAGCAGAAGCAACAACCTAGCCCTTGTGGGGCACCCCTGTGGGGAGGCCAAGCATCGTAAACCTTTCCTCCGGTAATTCCCAATGACTGCTGTTTTACAAAACTACGGCTCTGGAACTACATTCCTGAGCAACCTGATTGCCCGCCCCGAGTTCCTCAGCTACGTAGCTGAAGGTATCTTCCAACAGTCCAAGTGGGTTCAGTCCGGCATCGTACAGCGCAACGCTGCTCTCGACGCCCGTGCTGGCGGCACCCGTGTACGTGTGCCTTTCTTCGACGCAATCGCCCCCACCGAGGTGGTAATTCAGTCGAACCACACCTGGGGTAGCGGCGGCTACATGAGCCCTGCCGGTGTAACAGCCGACGAACAAATTATGACAATTCTGCACCGTGGCTTTAGCTACGCGGCAGACGATCTTGGCAAGCTCGGCAGTGGCGCTGATCCTCTCGCTCACGTTCGTGACCAGCTAACCGCTGCGATCAACAAGCTCAAAACCACCACCCTACTGGCACAACTCGCTGGTATTTTCGGCGGCATCGCCTCCGACGGTATCTTGAGTGCCAACACAGTAAACGCTTCCTTTGCAGGCGTTCCTGGCTCCGTAACCGAAGCCAACTACCTGACCGCAGCAAACGTTGTTAAGGCCAAACTGAAGCTCGGTGAGCGCAGTTCTGACCTCGACGTAATTGCAATGCACTCCAACGTAGCTGCCTACTTGCAGCAAGTTGGTATGCTCACCTTCAGCACCTCTGCACTATCCGCAGCCGGTTCTGTTGTGTGGGGCGGTGGCGGTGTAGGTGTGACAAGCGAAGACGTAGCCCAGTTCGCTGGTCTCCGTGTGGTAATCGACGACCAGCTCACCAACTTGACCGGTGGTACCGCGACTCACATCGTTAAGTATCCCGTTTACCTGTTCAAGTCTGGCGTTATCTCCGAAGGTATCCAACAGGATCTCCGTATTGCAACCGACCGCAACATCTTGTCCCTCCAGGACGTGATGGCAGTTGATTACCACTACGGTTATCACGTACTAGGTACCAAGTGGTCTGAATCCACTGATAACCCCACCAATGCAACATCTTCTGGCAACCTGGGTAACACCTCTAGCTGGACTCTGGCTTACGTAAACTCCAAGAACGTGCCCCTGGTACGCCTCCTTGTGAACACACCTTTCGACACTTCTGCTTACGCATAAGCATCACCAAAAGGTATAAGAGGGGCTCTTTTGAGCCCCTTTTTTGTATCAATCAATCAAACCCAAACGCTTCTTTTCCTGCACCTCAAACAACTCTTCCGTATGAATGGAAGACTTGTACGACTGTGTAGCCAACTGATTAACCAGAACATAGCTAACATTAAGAGCATCAGCCGCCTCCTGATAGTTCATCCCTTCCGCAACTTTCTTCTGAATTTGCGGCATCACATCCGCCCACTTCCGAGGACTGGAACCAAAAGGAGAACACACAGGTGCAGCCTCCAATTCAACATTTTCGGACAGTTTTTTAGTGGCCATGAAAATTGCAAGATTCTACATTACAGATGGTACATCAACTTGGACGGTTGATGCACCATGGTCCCAACGCCACGATATTGATGCTGGAATTGCCATGGACGGCCACACTATCTATCACGTATCCTTCCCCCACGTCCAAGACGGCACCACCCGCCCACAAAAGAAAAACTTACCGCTCAAAGCAGCCCGCTACCTGCAATACATCGCCTAAACTGGAACATAAACAGCCGCCGCCATGCCAACGCTGATTGCTACGTTGGGGGGATCAACCTCAAACTCATACATTACAGTAGCAGCAGCGACTACATATTTTGGCGACCGTCTAGGCAACGCAAGCTGGACAGCAGCCAGCGCCGACGACAAAGCCGCCGCCCTAATCACAGCAACAAGCTGGCTGGAGAGCCTGGAATACTACGGCGACCGCGCCAGCACCACGCAAGCCTTGAAGTGGCCGCGCACCGACGTAAGTTGCGACGGTGTTGAAGCAGACGCAACCTACATTCCCGCCGACATCCAAGCCGCCACCGCCGAAACCGCACAAGCCCTAATCACCACCCCCACGCTCATGCGTGGCTCAACCACCGGCCCCGGCGCCTACGACAAGGTGGAACTCGGCGATCTAAAAGTGGAATACCGCAGCTCGGACGCCGTATCTTCCGTAGACAGCATCATCGACGTTCTCCCCTGGCTCAAAAGCTACCTGCGCTGCTGGGTCCGTAACGCATCCAACGTCCGCCAAATCCCTACCTATAGAAACTAATGGCTGCCATAGACGACGTATTCGGCCCCATCCCAAGCCCCCTAATCGACAAGTGGGGCATTTCCATCACCTACATAAAAGCTGGCACCGATAGCTACAACACCACAACCGGTGTAGTAACCGTAACCGACGTAAACGTAACCCTCAACGCAATCATTGCAGTAGTCAACAAAGAAGAAAGCGAAGGCTTGTATCAAACCGGCGACCTCAAAATATACATCGCCGCATCCTCCTTACCTGCTCACCAGCCTTCAATCCGTGACCGCATCCAATACCTTGAAAATGGTGTAAGCCGCGAAGCCCGTCTAATCGACATCAAAACCTACCGTGGCACATCTCCAGTATTCTTCAGCCTTATAGCGAGGCCCGAATAATGGCCCGCAAGTACAGCCGTAATGCTGCAATGGGGTTTGGCGGAGGTGCCAGAAACCAGGCAAACGGATTATGGAAATTAGCAAAAAACTTAGAAATAGTTGTAACAGGTGTATTAAGTATGGGGATTAAACGAAGCGCAGAAGACATAGTTAGCGATCTACAAGAGGCTGGTCCAAGTTGGACAGGTTCGTTTTCCAACTCTTACCAGATTGCTACATCTAGCGGCGTTACAGGTGGTACAGGTCAACCAGGTGAACCTCGTCCAGTAAACGCACTGGTTCTTACCGGTAAAGAGTTAGTGCTTGACGGTACCAAGTACACAATCAGCAACACAAGTGAACACGCAGACATAGCCCTAGATCTTGTTTCGCGCAGTGACTGGACCCGTCCCGGAGGCAGACCCCAAACCGCAAAAGGTATGGCCGCGTGGGAATTAGGTGGCGGGCGCGACAACCCAAGCAGACGTGGTGAGATTGACGGAGGCGACACAAAAGGCGAATCCAGTCGCACAGCACCACTCGACTGGTACGACAACTACATCAAAGGCGGTAAAGTTGATAAGACAATTAAATTACAAATGGACCGCGCATTTCGTGCCGCACCAAAATGAACTACCAAGCCATCCGCGCCGCATACGAAGCACCAATAGCAACAGCCTGCGCTGCGTTAAGCCCTGCTGTACCTGTGTTTTTTGACAACCTAGCCGCATCTACCTTAACCAGCACCAGCGAATACGTACTGGTAAACATATCCTTTGGCCTCACCACTGAAACAGCACTAAAAGCTGATTTTGATTACGTACGGGGTTCAATTGTGTGCCGCGTACACACACCCAAGGGTAAAGGTTCCACGCGCAACCAAACAATAATCAACGCCATCACCGGAGCCTTCCAAACCTTAAACGCAACACCGCGAGCAGCTGGAGCAGGCGTTTATGCCCGCGTCGGTCAAATCAGCGGCCCCACTTTTGACGCACCTGTAGATCTGCCCCACTACATCGGGCGATTCAGTTGCGGTTTTATTGCCACTGTTTACCCCTAGCAGCATATTTGCGCTGGCGCGTTAGACTATAGACAGCCGGGCCGCGCCCGCATACCGTCGCCCCTTTTTCCATGGCAACCACAGTTTTATCCGGTACGTCCGGCGCTCTCTACTATAAGCCTGCTGGTACTAGCGTTGAGCTTGCAGCCTCCGCTTTTCCTGCTACCGGCTCCAGCATCCAAGTCGGGGCGTATTTAGGTTTTAAGGTAAACGACCCCGTAACATTGACCTATCCCGCTGGCGCAACCACAACCAACTGCATTGCAGCGGGCGCTAAATTTGTTCAAAGTTACACTGCGTCAACAGGTGTTTTAACGCTTAGCGCTACCGCAGGCGGCTCAGCACTAACTGCAACAGCCCTACCTACCGGCTTTGGCGCTTTGTTTGCAACCATCGCTTATACCGATTTTGCTGCTGTAGCTTCAGTGCAAAACTGGAGTTTCAACATAACCCGTGCTGAAATTGACACCACAACCATTGGTCAAGCCGTTGGTCAGTATGCACCATTCAGAACCTATATCCCAGGCTTTGCCGAGGGTGACGGCAGTGCATCTGTGTTTGTTACCAGTGATGACACAGCACTAGCTAACCGCATGGTAGAAGACGTGTTACAGCGTCAACAAGTAGGTGCAGCATTTAAGTTGTACACCGATAAGGGTTCAACCGAAGCCTTATCACGCAGTATTGCGATGGAAGCCACGCTCCTAAGCGCCTCACGGAGTATCAATCCTGATGATGCACAGATAGTGGAAATCACTTTCCGTCCAAATGGCGTACCTACATTCGACTTCTCCACCACTGCTTAAGGGGTAAAACGATGCCAACACCCAAACCAAAACCAGGTTTATATGCGAACATCGCTGCGAAGCGTAAGCGCATAAAAGCTGGTAGCGGTGAAAGTATGGCAAGTCCCGGAGAAAAAGGTCGTCCCACGGCTGCTGCATTCAAAGCGGCAGCCAAGACCGCTAAGAAACCACCCAAGAAAAAGTGATTACGTACAGGGGCGAACAATTCGAGGGTTACAACAAACCCAAACGCACCCCAAACCACCCCACCAAATCCCACGCAGTCCTAGCCAAGGATGGAGAGACTATAAAGTTGATCCGTTACGGCCAGCAGGGTGTGAGTGGATCGCCTCCCCGCGAGGGTGAATCAGCAGCAGATAAGGCAAGGCGAGCATCATTTAAAGCTCGCCACGCCGCTAACATTGCCAAAGGTAAAATGAGTGCCGCTTACTGGGCAGATCGCAGTAAATGGTAACTCTCCTGCTACACTAGAAACGTAACAATCAGAGATTTTCATGGCTACCACGCCCGCACTTCGCGCTATCGACCGTTTACGTAAAGCGGCAAACTTAACACCAACCAAAAAAACAGTTGAGTTAAGCGATGGCACCACATTCGAGCTGTGGCGCACTCCCTTGGTAGCAGCAGAACGCGAACGCGCACAAAAGGCTGCAAAATCAGAAGACGCTACTGCATTTGCATTACAACTGCTGATCCAGAAGGCCACCGACGAAAACGGCACCAAGTTGTTTTCATCGGCTGAAATAGACGTACTCAAAAACGAAGTACGTGACACCGACCTCCAAGTCCTAATGCTGGCGATCCTGTCAAGTGACGAAGAGACTGAAATCGACCCCAAGAACTAAAGGCGCAGCTCAAAAAGGACAATTGGCTGATGCTCCAGCTCCACATTTGTAAGGAGCTGGGGCTAACGCTGTCTGAACTGCGCCACCGAATGACCGAAGAAGAGATCCTGCTCTGGAGCGTGTTCTTCGAGATCCTGAACGACCAGCAAGAAGAAGTAATGCGAAAAGCAAAACGGCGCTAGACTGGATCTAGCGTAACCGTCGAACGTGGCAAATTATACCGCCCAAATTCGTATAGGTGTTAGCGGCCAGCAAGATCTAAAAAATTTAGAAAACCAGATACAATTTCTATCTGGACAAATAAATAAGATAAACGCAAATGATATAAACATAAAAGCGTCTACACAAGCATTACAAACTCTAAACAAGTACAATACAACACTAGAAGAAACCGCAAGTAATCTGCAAAAAGTTCAATTTGGAACAATCCAGGAAACACAAGCTATACAAGCGTATGTAAGTGCTCTAGGTGTTGCCAATGCAGCAAGTGCAAGACAAAATAAACTTATACAAGACGAAATTAATTTACGTAATGAACAGGCCAGAAAAGCACGTTTAGCAGCTAAAGATATTGTAGAAAACGCTAACGCGTATCAGACACCTGCTGGCCCTAAAGCCCCAACAGCAGGCCAAACTCGCATAGCAGTTACGGGATCTGAGGAGTACTTAGCGGCAAGACGTGCTGCAAACACTGAAGAACGCATACAAGCAGTGTTACGTAGAAAGCAAGATACCGCACAGAAAAAACAAACAGACGCTCAGAGAGGAGAATCTATTGCTCTAGGCGTAGGCTTTCCACTGATGTTTGGTGCGGGGCCTGCTTCTGTAGCCGGTTCATTAGCAGGTTCATTCGTTGGCAGCGGCTTTGGAGGCCAGATTTTAGGTGGCGCAATTGGCGCAGCGTTCGACAAAATTGGCGTTGCTGCAATTGAAGCAGGTAAATCTTTAGCCTTCCCAATTGAAGGCTTCGAGAAACTAAAAGAAGCCGGATTGTTTGCTAGCAGAGAACAAGAATACTACATATCCAAATTAATAGAAACAGGTCGAGTTGCGGAAGCAACGGCTGTAATACAGGCCGAGATGATAAAGAAGGTTGGAGTTAGAGGGGTAAATGATTTAGCAGCACTAGGCGAATCCAGTATTGAGTTAAGTAAAGTATGGGCAGAATTTAATTTACAGCTCCAGGCCGCATTAGCTGGACCAATGACCGGCTTATTAAAGTGGTTGACCGGAATTGTAGGATTAGTTGGTACAATAAATGCCGAAAAAACAACAGCAGAAGAAGTTAGAGCAGGACTTAGTAGCAAGGATCGCGCCAAGTTTGACAAGGAGATAACAAAAATCCGTAATGCTTATGGAGACGTACCAGGTAAAGCTATAACTTTTGAAGAAGCTCGTAAGCGTAAGGCGCAAGTAGTACAGGAATTTAAGCCCTTGTCTAAGCCTATAGCAGCACAAGGTGCTCTTACACCCGAAGACCAAGCAAAAGCTTTAGACAAAGCAGTTGCAAACGAAGAAAAAATACGGGGTATACGCAAAGATACAATAAGCATGGAACGTGCTGGCCTAGACCTACGTGTACAGTTTGAGGATACTTCATACAATCTACGCAAAAAAGTTATTGACATGGAACGGCAAGGTGTAGAGTTCCGCCGTTCTATCGAAGATCAAATATTCTCTAAACGTCAAGATCTTGCAAAAACCTTAATTGCAACAGAACGTCAACGTCAACAAAACGATATTGATGCTTTTGATTTACAAATACGTACAGCTGCTTCAGGCTTAGACCCAATAGCTAGAAGCATTGTAGACGCTGGAGCGCAGTACTTAAAAGTACGTGCAGAAGGCGAAGCAGATTTACAAAAAAACGAAAAAGAATTGAAACTACAATTGCAAGGCATAGATCAGCAGACAAGTAAGTTCAAAATAGATGTAGAAAATAAAATCTACCAAATGACAGTGCAGCGTGATGAATTTACACGCGAAGTAACAAAAGCAAAAGTACAAGCCGAACGTGCAATTTTGGATTACGCAATACAGGTAGAAGACTACCGTTTAAAGATGGTGCAACATAGATATGACTTAGAAGCTAACCTGCAAAAGAAACAACAAATAGCAGAACAAGGAGGTTTAACCGGAAACGTTAAAACTCCAGCTGCGTTCAGGGCTTTAAGTGATTTAATAGGAAGTCGGGAAAGCTATGGCGGTAATTACGGTGCGTTTAATCGTGGAGGTACAAATCAAGGACATACGGCAATTGGTAGTGGTATAGATCCCAATTTAACTTCAATGTCGCTTGCGGAGATACAAAGACGGCAATTAGCTCCTGGTGTACCTGCTAATCAACAACTACATGCCGTAGGTAAATATCAAATAATAGGTGACACTTTAAAAGGTTTATTGCAAGGTAAGTATGGGCAAACCGGGGTAAAAGCCACTGACCAATTTTCACCTGATATTCAAGAAAAACTGGGAGCAGCTCTAGCAAGTAATCGCATTGTAACGGGGAGTGTAAACAAAACTATGCAGGGTTTACGACAAGAGTGGATAGGTCTTCAGAATGTATCCAACGACCAATTATTATCGGCAGTTAAGAGCCTCATGGCGGATGACAAAACAACAGCGTTACCAGGCTGGTTAGGTGAAATAAAGAAAGGTCCCTATACTCCTACGGGCGGTGCAACTACACCCCAAGCAACGACGGGAGGAATGAGTGCTGGAAATGTATTAACTCCTCCAGCTCCTCCAACAGCTCCTGCTTTACCAGGCTTCCCTAGTGCTCCTAAGTTAGTTGAAATAAACGATCTATCGAAAGTTTATTTAGATTTACAAAAGCAAACAAAAGACGCTGCCGTTGCTCAGAATGCAGTAACAGCTACTGGTATAAGTTTAAAAAACGCAAGCGCTCTTGCCGCACTTAAAGAACAAACAATCGCCCCTATACAGCAGTTTGTTGAGCAGACCAGGCAAATGCAACAAGAAAACGAGGTGCGTAAGTTGCGCAACCGGCTGGCGATGGAAGGTGTTGCACCAGCAATTATAGATGGCGAGATACGTGTTTTAGAAATCAATAGAACCCTAACTTCAGTGCTTAAAGGTGTAAACCTTCAAACAAATAACTTAGTAGCTGCTACGTACAAAAGCGTAACGGGTAAGGAAGCTAATATACAAGCAACCTTTGACTTAACGGAAGCTACGCTTGCTTCCCTTGTTGCTCAGGAAACAGAAATAAGCAAAGCTGAAATACTAAGGGAAAAACTTCAGAAAATCCTAGACTTGAAGAATTCTTTAGCTACAGCAGCACAAGGTGCAGCGGGTGTGGCAGTTACAGATGCACGAGCCGTTGCAGCAGAAACCGCTCCACCTGGAACAAAACTTTCGGAGTTCATTGCTACGGCTACTACAGAATTAAAAGACCTTGAATCTGTAGCTGTTCGTGTATCACAAGGTATTGGTGATGCTGTTGGCAATTCATTAACAAAAGGCATTCAAGGTTTAGTTGAAGGCACAACAACAGCGCAACAGGTATTTGCTGACTTCCTTAAATCTATAGGCGACATCTTAATCCAGGAAGGTACAAAGATGATTGCTACTTACACTGCAATCGCGATAGCGAAATCACTAGCTGGATTGTTCGGTGGTGGAGGAGGAGGAGGGGGAGCCCAAGGGTTCCAAATGCCTGAGATAGCCCCAGGAGTAGGCAGCTTAGGTCCACAAAAAATATTTGGCTTTGCCGCTGGCGGCAATCCACCAGTTGGCAGGCCATCGCTGGTTGGCGAGAAAGGCCCTGAGCTATTCGTTCCATCGGCTGCTGGTACGATCATCCCAGCAGGCCCCACCGCAGGCATCCGCGAGGCAATGGCTAACGGTAATGGCAATGGCGCTACAGCACCCATACTTAATATGAGTTTCGAAACTACAAGATTTGGCAATACCGATTACGTTAGCCGTGAGCAACTGGAAGCAGCAATGATGCAAACCAGAGCGGAAGCAACAAAAGCCGGTGCTAGGCGTGGCATGACGATGACATTAGATAAACTACAACAATCACCATCCACCCGTAGCAGAGTAGGTTTAGGTTAATGGCTGCTTTCCCTTCTTTTGCACCAACTAGCCGCAGCTTTACGCCAGGCACCTATCCTCAACGTTCTTATCGTTCATTGTCAGGGGTGGTGACCAAACGCACATTTGGTAATGCACCAAGCCAATCAACACTAGATATGAGTTTTGATAATGTAGCTGACTCAACTGTTACCGCGATCATTAATCATTATCGCAACCAAACCGCAGTTAATAGAAGATTTCAGCTATCTGCAACAACAATGGGCGGTATGGATTCCGGTTTAGTTAGCATTGCCAATGGTACGATTGATAATTTACGATTTGAATATAAAGATCCACCATCAGTGCAATCAGTAAGGCCAGGCCGTTCAAGTATTAGCGTATCACTAATTGGCGAAATCCGTGATCCAAGGAGTGATGACTGATGGCGCTTGATATCCGTATTGCACAGTTTTTTAAGTTACAAACAGCTAATGGTCAAGAGCATTATTACCAGAATTATTTCGCTAATGAAACCATAAATTATGGCGGCAAATTATATAGCTTTGCACCATTCCGCGCTGAGGGTACAACAGCATCTTTAAATGGTGATAACAATGTATTGCAAGTATTATTTCCCAATGTAGATTTTGCAGTGCAATTACTTTATAGCAGCAATAGTAACCGCCTATCGGTGATGGAACTTACGACGCAATGGTTAACTGCTGAAAATGCTTATGCCGGAACAGCATTAACAGAATATTATATTGGTGTTGGTTCTTCTATTAGCGAAACTACTTTAGAGCTAAGATTTAGAAGTTCAATTGATAGCGTTTCATCTAACTTCCCAAACCGTACATTAACCCGCGAACTGGCTGGTATATTACCATTAGATGCGCAACTGGTCTTGCAATGAACATAACCACCAATGATTTAATCGGTTTGCAGTATGGCTGGGGATATGCACCAGGCGATGGTACGGGCATGACAGACTGCTTTCAGCTTGTATGTGAAATGCGTCGCCGTATGGGAATGAGCGACTATAGCGAGCGGTTTGAATGGGTGTATGACCAATACACAGAAGATACATTCCGCAGACGATTGATACCACGATGGCTATTGCAGCATGGCACTAGACTAGGTGCACCACAAGTTGGGGCCGTATTGTTACTACCAGGACATGCAGGCGCTGCATTAGCAACAGTAGTAACTGATGGTGCGTTATTCCTTGCACCTAGTGGTAATGTAGTGCGAACAAAATGGCCTGTTAATATAGGCTATTATTTCTGGATGAACTAATGCGTAAATTACTGCCATACGAATACCAGCTAATCGAACAGCTAGGGATTAGCAAGGAAGAATATTTAGAATTTATTGCTGTACAAGCTGCATATGACGACGTAAAGATCGGCACTGTTTTTGATGCCCGTGGTGAAGTAGTTAGCGCTGTTGTAGCTATTGTCGGCCTTATATTTTCAGTGGCCTCAACTTTACTGCGGCCAAAGCCACAGATTTCAGCGCCAAGGGGCCAAGGGGTATCAGTTGGCACTCCACCGCCAGGTGCAGCAACTGAAGGCATTGGTGGTCAAGCGCAAACCCGTGAGCAACGCTTCTCACCGCGATTTGGTTTCAATGGTCAACAGGATTTAGCGAAATATGGCGATCCAGTAAATTTAATTTATTGCAACACTGACATCAATCCTAAAGGCGCTGTACGTGCCGCCACATCATTAGTCTGGAGCGCCGTGCGCAGTTATGGGTCATCGCAATTTGTACAGCTTTTATTGGTATTAGGTGCGGGACGTATTGCAGGTATAAATGCCGATAAGTCAGCATTTGGGCAAGTTGCATTAGAAGATTTAGTAGCACAAAATAAATTCTTTTACCACAACAACCAAGGCACGGGATTTTTAAGCTGGAACGACGAAGAATACGGTCGTGCATCAACAGATCCTACATTTTATGGCACCGGCCTAAGTAATCCTTACCGTTTGCAACCATCGTCCGATAATGTGCGAGTGGATGGATTTAGTCAGGCGTATAGCCCTGGGACTCAAAACGCATTTGGCGTTTATGGTGTTGTACCAATTAATACATTTGTATATCAACGCAACGATATAGGTAACAAGTTATCCGCCGTTTTAGGAATATCAGGCGATTATAGCTGGACAGCAGGCCAAGAACTAACAATAGATACAGCTATCACCTTAACAATAAAAAATACCAAAGACAATGTAGATGATGTAAATACACAAGCGCAAGAAACAAGGCGTACATTATCAAGTGTATTTGACGCAAGCGGCATATTTAAATTAGGTTCGGCTGTATTTAGAGTAACCAATATAAATACTGGCTCTCCAGATGAACAAGATATGATAATAAATTTAATTTGCATTGAACGTGGATTTGCGCCTTATGTAGCTTATGCAGATTTAACAGGAGCTAACTCAGGAGCGCAACGCAGTACAGAAATTTTAGATGAGCCCGCATATATAAATGCGCTAAACATTTTAAAAGTATTAGAGGTAGAGGATGAAAGAGTAGGGAAAAAACTTATAGGATACAACGACGATGGCAATATTTCTTCCTTTGAATATCAAGATTATACATTTGTTAATGTTATAGAAGGCACTGCACCAGAAGGATACGAATTAGCAGATGAAACTTTTGGCCCGAATGACGCTTTTGCGCGTGGTAGAGCTAAAACAGCTCAAGGGGTATATAAAACAAAATATGAAAGCCGTACCGCAGAAGACTATTACGGGGATGCGTTTAACCCTAGCCGTGGAGGCGACAACCTCGTATCTGTTGCTGTAGGATATTACAAAGCAAGAGATGTAACAAAAGATGAACTTGCAGCTTATTCAGTCTATAACCAAAAAAGAGCAAGTTCTCTTGAAGCTAGAAGCGGCGCAGAATTATTTTTTACCAAAGCTTTAGCCCGCGCTGAATCGGCATCATACCGCACTATTCAGCAATGCAATATTGTTGATTTTGCTATTAAAAGCCGCGTCTTCAAGCGTATATCAGGCAGGCAAGAACGCTATGGATCAAGTAATGTAGGCGGTTATCCCATCAGCGATAATGGCAACAAAAATCGCACTGCAATGTTTTTGTTTAAGTATCGTAAAGCTGGAGAAACTGATTTTACCATAGCGCCAGCTATTATTGCCGTGAGTCGTGCTGCTGATATTGATAACTTTAACTATTTAAAATTTGCTAGTACATTGCCAACAGCGCAGTACTGGGAATTTAAATTAGAATCTATTGCAGAATCATTTGCTGAGATCAAAAAATATAAAGAGTTACGCAAAGACAATGGATCTACAGATTTTCTATACTTAGACAATTCACCTAATGCCGTCAGTATTTCTTTGCCTGGTGTGGGTACCTTACAAGCAGCAGGACGCATTTTGAATAGTAATGCAGGTTTCCCGCCTTTAAATGAAACTGTAAGCGGCATTTCTGAATGGGACTTATTTAATCTCGATGCTGATAACCAATGCCAGTTCTCGTTTGAAGCAGGCCCTGAATTTGCGCTTACTTGCGTAACAGAACAACAGACACAATCATTTAGTGCATTCCCAAATTTGTACAAAAACCTTAGCATGGTTGGCCTTAATTTATATTCTGGTCGTAATTTACAAGATCTCCGCAGCTTTACGGCATTCGTAACTAAGGGGCGTCTTTCAACCTTGCTAGATGGTGGCGGTGTTGGCTGTGCATGTCATGCGCCAGATATATTTTTAGATACTGTTGTCGATTCAGAAGATGGCATTGGTAAATATGCCAAAATTGAAGGTGTTGATGTTGCACAGCTAACAAAAACAAAACGGTTTTGCCGTGTAAATAAATTATTCATGGATGGTATTATTGCTGATACTACTAACTGGCGTCAGTTTTGGGTTGATGCAGCACCATTTAGCTTACTGGAATTTGCACGTATCGGCGGCAGGGAAACATTAATCCCAGCCGTACCATACGATGAGAATACTGGCGCGATGAGTCGCATTGTAAATGTAACGGCATTATTTAACCAAGGCAACATAATGGAAGGCAGTTATAAGGAAGAACATCTTGATTATGGCTCTAGCGTTCAAGATTTAATTGCAACCGTTGTATACCGTGGCGCCGATATAAATGGCACATTTTCAGCTAACCGCGCAATAGAAGTAAAGTTAAAAGATACATCAGAAGTTGATGCAGTACGCGAAACCTTTTATGTCGCGCAGTTTGTTAGTACTAGAGAGCAGGCAATAATCTATGGTAAATTCCTATGTCAAATACGGCGGCATATAAAGGTGGGCATTGAATTTAAGACATTTCCTACAATGGATCCTGTAAGCCCTGGTGCATTTATCTATGTTGATATTGGTCAAAATAGCTGGGACGGTATTCGTACAGGCATCATTGGCCCTGGCGGTGTGCTTAATATCCCGATGGATAATTCGTTACCAGATGCAAGCTACGAGTTTTTGCTATATCAAAGTGGTAATGCCGTGATTTCCAGAGTTGCTACCACTTCAAGCAATACTGCTGCCGGATTAGCTGACTTAGACGGTTACCTTTTTGTATTAGGCCAAAAGACCACTACTCGTCGTGTGTTCCGCGTAACAGAAGTAGAAATGGATGAAGAAGGCGAGATCACTGTACGTGGTACTAACTACCCATGCACCAGTGATGGGCTGTCTGAGATTGCTAATTTTAATGATGCCAAGTTTACCGTGATTGGTGCGTTAGACTAGCAACATCAGCACTCAGCTTTAATGGCTTACTACACCGGACGCACTGGCGCCTTATACCTAACTAGCACTGGCACGGGTGGAGTAACACCTGCAAGTAGCGAACAGGCACTGAAAATACGCGACTGGTCTTTGGAAACGACTTTAGAATTGCTTGAAACTACTACAATAGACACAGCCGTTAAAGGTTTCACCCCAGGAGCCGTTAGCTCTACCGGTAGTGCAACTGTCCTGTACTATCGCCGCGAAGGTACTACTAGCACTGAACCAGGTGTGCAGTTTGATCAATTTTTAGGTAAATTAATGAAATCGACAAATGCTGGTGTTACTGAAGCCGACCGCGTTGGCATTGTTTTACGTGTGGGTGCAACAGGCGGTTCAGGAGATGATGTTAAAGATGATATTGCGTTTAACGCTTACATAACCAGTGCATCGTTAGCAGTAAACACAGGAGAATTAGCATCCGTAGCAATCCAGTTTACAGTAGATGGTCCATTCCGTGAATTGATCGACGCATGACCTTTTTTCTAGGTCACTACGGCAAAATTAAACTACGCCGTAAATCTTCCATCAGTTTTACAAGTTCGATTCGTTCGGCTGATGTAAATACGACATTAAATCGTGTGGGCTTCGACGGCTCTCTTGAAAACATACTGACTGGAGATCGCTTAGTAATAAACACCACTGATGCACGAGGTCTTGATTTTTTACCTGCCTCCACATGGCCTGATGGCGGCGGCGTTACCCAAAATTCCGTAGTACTGTACTGTCATATTAATGCCATGGGAGGCATACGCTTATTCAATACATTTAGCAATGCAGTAAACAATGTTCGAGCATACGAATATCCTTTGGAGGCGTTTGCCGGTAGCCAAATAAATATAACAGTACAAATTTTTGAATCTGTAGATCGAGTTTTAGGTAATGTAACCGGCTTTACTTTCAACACTGATCGCGAAGCATTAGAAGCTACTACAATGTCCGATAGATTTAAGCGGATGTATTCTGCAGGTTTGATAAGTGGGTCAGGTTCAATTGATTGTTTATTTGACGCAGAGAACAATGGAATCAATGAAAATTCCTTACTTATGCTTCAGCTTATCAATCGAACCGATATTGGCAGCGAATTTAATTGTTTTTTGCAGCTAACAGATAATAGTATTTATACAGGCGTCGAAGATGTATATTATGAATTTGATGCAATGGTCACAAAAGCAGGTGTAGACGTAAGGGCAGATCAAGTAATATCGTGTGTTATTGACTTTGTAACAACAGGGGAAATCCGCTTGTTGATTGGCGAACCCGAAGGCTACATCCTGAAAGAAGACACGGACCGCATCCGCTTGCAGCAAAGCCTAGACTTCTTACTGAGTGGTGTGGAGGACTAGAATGGCGGTAGTCTTGTTGTACCTCGGAGTTTTATAGCGTGGCAGACCAGCGAATAACGGAACTGACTCAACTTAGCGAAGTTGATGTGGCCGCCACGGATGTGCTGCCCATTGTCGATATAAGCGCAAGTCAGACCAAGAAGGTAACTGCAAAAGACTTATTTGAAGCTGGGGCAACCCTAGCGGATAGTGCCAGCGTTGACATTATCAAGATAAACCAAAGCAGCGCCACTAAAATTGGCACCACTGCTTTAGCCGACGATGCTGTAACTGCTGCAAAACTAGCAGACGACAGTAGTATCGTTTACGGACCAACCGAACCATCTTCGGATAATTTTGAAGGACGCGGCTATGTAAGCAGCACTACTAAGTACATAAAAATTTATGATGGCAGCGTATTTCAACAAGTAGTTGCACCCACGGCTGGTATAGATAATCTTGCCGTAACAAATGCCAAGATAGCAGAAAATGCTATTACAACTGCCAAGATTGATGCAGCGGGACTTGCTACTGCAGGTATTGGCAACTTAGCTGTCACAGGAGCTAAGATTGCTGATGCAACAATTACTTCGGGTAAATTTCAGGCTGGTGCTGTCAATACTGCTGCCCTTGAGAATGATGCAGTCACCACTGTAAAAGTAAATAACAACGCAGTTACTTATGCAAAAATCCAAGACGTAAGTGCCACGGACAAAATACTGGGACGCGCTAGTGCCGGAGCAGGGGATGTAGAGGAAATACCTTGTACGTCAGCAGCTCGCGCTTTTCTGGCCGAAGCTGATGCAGCAGCTCAACGCGCTCGACTAGGTTTAGGCTCTTTAGCCACGCAAAATGGTACATTTAATGGTGGAGTTATCAGTGGTACCAGTTCCGGTGTTAATACAGGCGATCAAACCATAACACTCACTGGTGATGTAACAGGTAGTGGCACCGGTTCATTTGCGGCCACCATTGCCGCCAATGCAGTAACAACAGCAAAAATTGCTGACAGTAATGTTACTACTGCAAAAATCAATGCAGCAGCAGTTACAGGAGCAAAATTAGCAGCTAGTTCTAGCACTGTAGTAAGCGGTAATGCACCGACAGGTAGTGGTGATTTTACAGGCCAGCAATGGTTAAATACAAACACACAGTTAGCTTATGTATGGGATGGTGCAGCATGGTTACAACAAGCAGGTGTGCAAAGTTTTACATTCAGTGATTCCACGCCATTAACATTTTCTGCTTCTGTTAATGCCGCTGGTTTAGCAACAGTTACCACTGGCCTTGATACTCAAACCGCTGCAACAATATTTGCTGGCCCGACTACTGGCAGCGCGGCTGCACCTACATTTAGAGCATTAATCAATACCGACTTACCCGTTGCCACATCAAGTCTTAATGGTGCAATACAACCTGGGACAGGTTTAACAGTAACTGGAGCAGGCGTATTAAATCACACCAACTCAGCAACGGCTGGAACGTTCACCAAGGTTACTATTGATGCGCAAGGGCATGTAAGCACTGGCGCAACATTAAATGCTGGTGATGTACCAAATCTTGACGCAAGCAAGATTACTACTGGCACCTTTACTGGAGCATTCCTTGCTGCGAATAGTGTTGGCGCAACACAGCTAGCAGATTATGGTATTTCGCAAGTTTCAGAATCAGCCCCAACACCTGAATTTGCGGGGCAGTGGTGGGTTAACCCATCAGATCGTGCAGCTTATATTTGGATTGGTACAGTATCACCAGTGCCGAATGGTTATTGGCTGCTTGTTGGTTATGGCTCACCAACACAACTAAACTTGCGCTTTGGTGGCACGTATAACGCCACAACTAATTTAGTAGTATCACTGAACCAATACGGCACTGAAGCCGGTTTGAGTATAGGTCAAGCATTATCAGCACCAAATCCGCAAAACAATGGTGTTTATTTAGTTACTACTACAGCAGGCACCGGAACCACGCCAGCTCCTGCTGTTGCACTAGCAATTGGTGACTGGTGTTTAAGTCAAGGTACTGGCGCTAATTGGACCAAAGTGGGTGTTGTATCGGGTGCTGCTGGTACATTTAGCGATTATCAGGTGTTATGCGACGGTACATATTTTAACCCTGATATGACCGGAGTGGCTGATGTACGTGGCGCATTAACACTGTTATGGGGCCGCGCACAAATCTCAACAACTTCACAAATTGGCGTGGTACTTGAATCTACCGAAGTATTGGTAGACAATAGCACTGGCGCTATGTCTATAGGCACGGTAGATGACGGGACGTACTGAAACATTTATTTACAATAAGGAAAACCTGCCTGTTGGTGGCAGTCCGGGTGATGTATTACTAAAAGTAGCACCACCTAATTTTTATAGCGGCTGGCGCGACCTAACCTATGTATTCGAGAATTTTGATGTGGTATTTGATGAAGGCGAGTATTAGAATACGATAGTAATCCCGTCCTACAGGAGTTAAGGGAATGGCATCCACGCATAAGCACATTCGTAGTGGCACAGCACATAAGCGTCCGACTACAGCAATAGCCGATGGTCAGATCGCATTGGCGACAAATAGTGCAAGTCCAGGATTGTTTTTTAAAGATTCAACTGGGGCATCAATTATTAAAATCGGCCCTGTGCATGTTGGGGCAACTGCTCCTAATGCATCACCAGCAGGTAGCGCAGGCAATAGCACTGGTGAGATTTGGCTTGATAATAGTCTCACGCCAGTTGGCGTAAAAATCTGGAATGGTAGCGCATGGGTAAATGCAACTCCTGTTGGTACTACTACAGTTCAAGGTTTGCTGGAACTTGCTACTAGCGCCGAAACCCAAGCCGGTAGTGACACTGACCGTGCAGTAACACCTGCTGGTTTGCAGTCAAAACTATCAGATTCGATTAGCACCACTAGTTCCACCACCATCGCATCAAGCACGGCTGTAAAAGCAGCTTACGATTTAGCTAATGCTGCATTGCCCAAGTCGGGTGGTACGGTAACAGGCAACCTTGAGATTGGCACCACCGGCAGCCTGACATTTGAAGGTGCTACTGCCGATGCGTTTGAAACCACACTGGCCGTGGTAGATCCGACCGCAGATCGTACCATCACCCTGCCAAATACAACTGGCACGGTCGTAACAACAGGCGATACGGGCACTGTCACCAGTACGATGTTGCTAGATGGCACAATTCTGAATGAAGATATAAATGCTAGCGCTGCAATTGCATATAGCAAGCTTGCGACATTAACAAGCACAAATATTATATTAGGCTCCAGTGCAAACGTTGCGACTAGCACGGCAGTTACGGGTGATGTAACTATAAGTAATACAGGTGTTACCGCTATTTCGTCGGGAGTTATTGTTAATGCTGATGTTAATGCTAGTGCTGCAATTGCAGGTACAAAAATAGCACCAGATTTTGGTGCTCAGAACATAACTACCACTGGATCTAGTACTGCTGCAACGTTTAATCCTACGGGTACAACTCCTTCTGTAACCGGTATTTATTCTCCTGGCGCAAACCGATTAGGGATAACAACAAATTCCGTTGAACGTGTTGAATTTGGTACTAGCGAAGTTGTATTCAACGATGATGCAGCAGATTATGATTTCAGGATTGAAGGCGATACAAACACTAATTTATTTTTTGCTGATGCATCTGCCGAAGCAGTAGGCATACGAACGGCAACTCCCGTTTCAGAATTAAATGTAAGTGTAGGTAATGGTGGAAACATAACAATTTCAAACACAAATGATACGCATAGTGCTGGCTTAGCATTTGGTGATACTACAAGTAACTCTGCTGGGCGCATTTCGTATGATCACAATACAAATGCTTTAGCCATCTCAACTAATGGTACCCAGCGAGCAACCATCGACAGCTCCGGCAGGTTGTTGGTGGGCACGTCTACTGCGCGTAGTAATCTTTATGCCGGTAGCTTAACTGCTGCGCTACAAGTTGAAGGCACAACTTATAGCACGTCATCACTTTCAATGATTGCTAATGGATCAGGTAGTGCACTCAACCCATATCCTATTTTTTATCTAGGCCGAAGCAGGGGTGCCAGTGTCAACTCAAACACAATCGTTGCAAGCGGCGATAACATTGGCTCAATTGTTTTTACAGGAGCAGACGGAACAAACCTGGTTCCCACAGCAGCCATCGAGTGTTTTGTAGATGGCACCCCTGGCGCTGGCGATATGCCTGGCAGGTTGGTCTTTAGTACCACGCCAGACGGCTCATCTACTCCAACCGAACGCCTACGCATTACATCCGCAGGCCTTTTAGGTCTGGGGACTAGTAGTCCTACGGGCGTTCTTGAGGTTGGTGCTGTAACTGGTGCTGTAACTAGCGGCGATTTACTTGTTACCACGGGAAGCACTACAGCTTCTGTAACCGTTGGAAGAGCCAGTGGCACTGGTAGTGATAATACGACTTTTAATGTACGAAACAGGGTTGGTACTTCCGTTTTCTATGTGGATACTGGAAATGGGCGAGTAGGGATTAACAATACTAGCCCAAGCTCATTGCTTCATCTTGTCTCAAGTGGGCAGCCAAAAATTACGGTGGCAGATGATGGCGGTCGTACTCTTCAAATTCATGCACCAGACAGCAGCGCAAATCCAGGCTTTATTGGTACGACCACAAACCATGATTTATTAATCCAGGCTGGCACTACCGCTGGTGGATTGAACGTCATGCGGTTTAACACCGCAGGTGCTGAGCGGGTTCGCATTACAGACACAGGCCGCGTAGGGATTGGCACTACGAGCCCTGTAGCAAAATTAACCGTTGTTTCTACAAGTTCAGTTAATGGGGTAAACAATTGTACGCTTCGCTCGTCTGATAATGCAAGTTCTAGTTTTTATATCGGACACGGCCCAACGTCTGTTGTTAACATTGCAAGCGACAGTAATATTGGATTTGGGTACACAGATAATACTACATATTCTGAGCGTATGCGCCTAGACACATCCGGCAGGCTCTTAGTTGGCACGTCTACTGCTGTTCTATCAAGCAAGTTTTTGTCGCAGTTTGCCGGGAACACTGAAAACGGCGCAGTTTTAAATGAAACCGCAAATACCGCTAATACTACTTTTCTTGCATTTGCACTTAGTGGAACTGCAATCGGTTCGGTTGCGCGGGTAGGCTCAACATCAGCAGTTATTTACAACACAACTTCTGACTACCGCCTAAAAACTATTGTTGGGTCTGTAACAGGGCAAGGCGAACGGATTGACGCTCTTAAACCAATTGACTTCCAGTGGAAAGAAAACGGTGAACAATCCCGTGGTTTCTTGGCTCACGAATTCCAAACAGTTTACGCAAATAGCGTTACAGGCGAAAAAGATGCAGTAGATGCTGACGGAAAGCCTGTTTACCAGGCGATGCAAGCAAGCACCCCTGAAATTATTGCTGACCTTGTTGCTGAAATCCAGCAGCTACGGACCCGTGTTGCTGCTCTGGAGGCAGCATAGGTAGATACTGGTTCCTTAACTGCTTTATAATTGTGGGGTAGCGAGTGTCACCTCCTACCCCCGTCCATCGTTCTTTACAACAATGACACAACCAGCATACAGACGCACAAACGATTTGACGTGCGAAGAGGCTCATGCCTTGTTTGAGTACAGGGAGGGTAAATTACTTTGGAAAGTTACAGGAAGAGGGCGAACAATCGGCAAGATTGCTGGATCAGTGATTGGTGATGGATATGCTTGCATTAGAATTCAATACAAGCTTTATCGCGTTCATAGGCTTGTATGGGTTATGTATGGCAACGAACCAGCCCCCTACATTGATCACATTAATGGCGACAAGCTTGACAATCGCATTGAAAACTTACGAGCGGCAACTCATTCGCAAAATTGCATGAACCGCTGCCAACGCTCTGATAACACGTCGGGAGTCAAAGGTGTGATTTGGAAAAAAGGCAAATGGCATGGCTCTATAGTGTTAAATGGCAAGACTCATGCCGCTGGCTGCTTTACTCAAAAGGAAGACGCAGCAATAGCCGTTGACAAGCTCCGCAAGGAATTGCACGGGGAGTTTGCACGGAGCTAACTCGATAAGTCAACGCCCCTAATCACCCCGTGGAAATCCACGGGTTTGCATTACAATCAACCTGTAGATCTCATTCGTTATGACAACCGCATTCACCTGGGACATTGCACAACTCGAAAGAAATTGCGCCGATGGTGTGGTTTTTACCGCCCATTACACAATTGCCGCTACCGATGGCATCTACTCCGCTAGTGCATATGGCAGCATTGGCCTGGAGCAGCCCGATCCAGATAACATCATTCCGTTTGCTGAGTTAACAAAAAATTTAGTTATCGGTTGGGTGCAGGACAAGCTCGGCGGGCAGGAGAAAGTAGACGAGATATCGGCGGCCCTGCAGGCGCAGCTTGATGAGCAGGCAGCACCTACCAAGGCGCAAGGCGTACCCTGGAGCTAGAATAGAGGCAACACCAGCCTGAGCCGTGATCGAAGTTTTTGCTGCTATCGCTGGTGCCAGCATCAGCGTGGCGGCAATGGGGCTGTTCGGGTTTTCTCGTCGTAATGAAGAAGCCGCCGCTGCTGTAATACGCCTTACCAGTGCAGTGGAGCATATTGCCACAAGCCTTGAGACACTACACACGGATATAAAAGAAACAAACCGCGAGATGTTCCAGCGCCTTAATCAAGTCGAAAACCGCGTCAGTAAACTAGAGGTGCGTTAGCTATTACCATGAACCACGCTGCTGAATACATCGCGCTCGCTGTTGCTATCCACGGTGTAGCGGTAGTGATCGTAAACCTGACCCCAACGCCACGCGATAACGAGGCATTAGGCAATGGCGCAAGAATGGTGGTGCAACTTTATCGTGCGATTGAGATCCTGGCTGGCATCATCACGCCACTGGTGAAAAAGTGAGTAATTTTGTAAAGGCTGCAGGCGCCACCAGCAGACCTGCGCCGTTGCCCCATCAGCAGGCGGCATGGCACTGGGCCTGGGAGTTACTAGCGCCCGATGAGCAGGCTACATTTTTGGACAAATTCAGGGCTGACCCAAAACCCAAGGCAGCATTGGCATGGCAGCAGGCCGCTAATTTAATACGCGAGTTTGAAGGTTTTAGTGATGTAGCATACATTTGTCCTGCCGGTGTGCCAACCATCGGCTGGGGCACCACTAGATGGCCTGATGGCGCAGCAGTAAAAATCGGCGATACCATCACACGCGATGCTGCTGATGGGTTGCTGGATAACATGCTGGAAACTCAAGTAGTGCCAGCACTAGCTAAAAGTATTCCAAGCTGGAAGACGTTATCAGCGCAGAGGCAAAATGCGTTGATTTCGTTTGCCTATAACGTAGGTTGGCATTTCTACGGTAGTGCAGATTTCGTAACTATAAGCAAATGCTTGCGCGAGTCGGATTACGACGCCGTACCAGCGGCATTGATGCTATACGTAAATGCTGGTACACCAGCAGAACCTGGCCTCCGCCGTAGACGTGAAGCCGAGGCAAAACTTTGGGGCATACCAACTAAAGCCAGCTCAGTGTTGAAGGTGCCCTATGAGTACCAGCTCGACAATAAATCTGGCACCGGTTACCGCGAGTGCTTTAGCAGCAGTTGCGCCATGATCGCCCGCTACCACGGCAAGGTAAAAAGCGATGATGAATACAATTTGATTCGCGCCAAGTTTGGCGATACCACCGACGCACAGGCCCAGGTCCTTGCATTACGGGCACTAGGACTCACAAATTCAAGGTTCGTGACCAACTGCGCACCTGGCCTATTAGAGGCGGAGATACGTGCTAACAGACCTGTTGCCGTGGGATGGCTACACCAAGGGCCATACAACGCACCAACTGGTGGCGGCCACTGGAGCGTAATCATCGGCTTTGATCCAGATTATTGGATACTGAACGATCCCAACGGCGAGGCAGATCTCGTTAATGGTGGCTACGTGAACCACACCAAAGGCGCAGGTGTGAAATACAGCAAACCCCGCTTTAATCGCAGGTGGGAAGTGGATGGCGCATGCACAGGCTGGGCGCTGTTGGTACGCACTGGCTGACGGTGCAAATGCACCAATCCCGTGGATTTCCACGGATTTACACCTAAACAAACCATGGACTGGAGCAAGTGGACCATCACATCGACGGCACCGAACTTGTTCCCAAAAAAGTCACAAAACACCGCTTCCGCAAAACCATCATTGCGGCCTGGGGAGGTCGTTGCGCCTACTGCGACGAGGTACTAGGCCGCAACGCCACGCTCGATCACATCATCCCCCGCTCAAAAGGTGGCGAAACCCAAGCCACCAACCTCGTGGCCTGCTGCCTAAGCTGTAACAGTCACAAATCTTCACATCCCGTGTTCGAGTGGTTCATTGAACGGGCCTGGTACTGCCCTCTACGGGAAGCACGTTTACGCCGCTGGATTGCAGGGCAAGCTTATGCACATTTTCCTGTTGAGTATCGTAATCAATTTGCCACTTCCATAGAGCTTGCCACAATTGACAATGTTCCGCGACAACCCCCCGACCCTCCACTCGCCACAGACTTCCCCGAGCGCTATTAACAACACTACAAACAGGCTGATCCACACATCTATACTGGAGCGCATTACCAAGTCTGCTTATGACCTGGGCCAATTGGCTAATCCCCACCGTAACTCTTAACGACGAACTCCGCCTGGAAACCCAAGTCCGCTCCCTACGCGCGTGTAAAGATTTGCAACAAGTTTCAGACTTAGCAGTAATGCTACTCCGCCAGAACTACTCATACTCGGAGATTATCAAGAACGCTACCCGTCACATCGCCGAACTCGAAATGCGAGAAATGCTTATGAATTTTGAGAACACGCCGCAACTTGTTGATTGATTGATCGTATACCTGCCGCACCCTCTCCCTACTAAGGTCCAGGTCCACTCCGATCTGGGTCAACGTCTTAAACTCGTACCCATCCATACCAAGTCTGTGTAATAAAACATACCGATGTCGTGCGCCAAGCTGATCAATACATTGCATAATCACTTCAAACGCCTCTTGTGAATTAATCTCATCCAACGTGTCATCGTACATCGTTTCTTTTTCATCCGCAATAACATCACCAAGCGTGGTCTCCCCATCCTTCTGCGAAATCTTCTGATCCAACGAAACAACAGAACAACCCTTAAGTATAATCTCGTTCAACCTCTCTAACGTCACGCCCAGTCCATCTGCCAATTCCTGCTTAGTAGGTTTCCTACCAAGCGTCATTCCCAGCTCGTGCTTAAGTTTACGCAACTTACTAAACAACTCCGCCATGTGAACTGGAACACGTATTGTGCGGCTCTTCGTATCTATACCGCGCTGAATAGCTTGGCGCACCCACCAGTACGCATAAGTGGAGAACTTATACCCGCGAGCACCATCAAAAGTTTCAGCCGCCCGTATCAAACCTAACGTACCTTCTTGCACAAGATCGAGCATATCCAAATTCCTAGCAACCCCGGTATATCTTTTGGCTATATGCACAACAAGCCTCAAATTGCTATTAATAAGACGCTGCTTTGCCAACGCACCACGCTTAACGGTACGTTGCTGCTGCTTCGTAAGAGTTTCTGTACTGTCCTGCAAGGCAGCCGCAGCAGAGATGGAACGAAACAGCTCGATCTCCTGCGTACCGTTCAACAGCGGATACCTAGCAATCTCCTTGAGGTAAACGCCAAAAGAATCCATAACACCGAACTCGTGCGGTTATAGAGTAGCACACTACACTTCACCTTCTAACTTCTTCACTTTCTTTCCAGCTATACGATTCTTTACAGACGCAGCCCATTGCGCCTGATCCGCAGCAGCAGCTTCCTTGTACTCAGAGCAATTCTTTTCAAGCCACTGGTAAACAGCTTGCCTGGCTAACGCAGTGACACGCATGTTGGCAGTAGCAGCGTAGCGTTCCAGCAATTCGTAGCGAGCGTTATCAAGCAGCACCTGCATATACCGCTTGTTCCCATGTTTTAGAGGCATGACCTTTTACCGTATGGATTATTGTAGCACTCTACAACCCTTGCCTCTTCCGTGCGGCACTACGTTGCTTGCGGCATCCAGCCCGCACATCAAAAGCCCACTCTAAAAACTGCGTGGCGCGTTGAATATCTCCAGTAGTGGAGCGGGGAAGTACACGAAGTAAATTCCCCACAACCTCTTTACGCATTATTTCGCCTGTGCCCAACTCTTCCCCCATCTTGCCTCCGCAACGGCTGGGACATCGCCCAACCATACTGCTTCCGCACCTTCCATCGCCTCTGTAAGTAATGCCGCCCACTTCTCCTCAGCACCTTCCGCAACTTCTAAAATCACTTCGTCATGTACAACTCCTGCAAGTTTGGCTTCATCCTCATCTGTATTTGCAAGATGCCTCCATAACAAAGCCAACGCCCGCTTCATAACCGCCGCCCCAGCACCCTGCACTGGAGTATTACAGCGCGTGGTGAGCTTGTTATTTTCACCAATCAGAAAACGCCGCATCCCGGAAATCCTGACATTTATCGCTGCTTGATCAGAAGCTTTATCCGCCTGCATGGCGCATTGCTTTTGCCACGCATCAATACCTGGATAAATCCGATGGAACGCCTCTCGAATTTCCTTTGCCTCATCCAGATCCATTTGAATACCTGACGCACCAGCGTATTCACGCAAACCCTTTGCACCAGATCCAAACAAGAGACCAAAGTTAGCTGACTTGGCTATCTGGCGCTGCTCCTTAGTCACTTCATCTTCCTCCACGTCGTAGATACTCATAGCGGTAAGCGTGTGGAGATCCTGCCCTTCCTTAAACGCATTAATCATCACCGTATCTTTTGCCTCTGCCGCCGCAAGTCTTAACTCCATCTGTGCAAAGTCAGCAACAACCAATAACTTTCCTTCAGGTGCCTGCACACAGGACCTAAAACTCTCGTCCCTCGGAACTTGCTGCAAATTCGGCTGCATACAACTCATCCTTCCGGTATCCGCCCCCATCTGCATATAGCTGGCACGAATCCTCCCTTCTTCATCCACACACCCCAGCAATGTATGCACCATCTGTCTGCGCTTCTCGATCCGCTTCCATCTCAAATACAACGCAATCACCGCATGATCTGCCGCGTACTGCCTCAAACTGTTGCGAGACACACTGGTCTTACCTGTAGAATCGACCGGCGGTTTCCCCAGCACAGCCTCAAAAGCACGTCCCAACTGCCCTGGTGAGTTCAAATTGAACCCGGCAGGCATTCTGTTACCTTTCTTAATAGTCCCCGTGGCTTTGGGGCGCGTATTCAACTTACCGTCTGGATCACGCGGCAACTTGTAATCCTCAGGCAACGCCTTATCCAAATCTGTCAAGAACTGTTCACCTAATGCAACATGTTCCTCGGCAAGATCAGTCTGCACCGCATCCAGCATGGAACGATCAAACGGCAATCCAGTGCGCCACAACTGCGCCATCGCCGGAATCGCGTCGCACTCCAACCTCCACGCCGTATGCAAATTTGCCGTAGCCAACAATTGGTTTAACAGCCCATCTAACAACGTAAGGACTCGAACATCATCCGCCGCATACGCAAGCTGGGACGGCGTTAAATCCTTCGACCAATCACTTTTCTGCTCTTCTTTAGGAAGGTCGAACTTGAGATACCGCTTAACGACGTGTTGTAAACCATTCTTTACATTCGGCAACCCGTTCGTCAACAGCCTGCTGGCCAACATGGTGCAGCAGATACTGCCATTCGGATAAATGCCATGTTCCTGTAACCAACCAACATCAAAAACCGCGTTATGCGCCAGCCAAAACCTTTTAGTTGCAAAGAAATCCGCAATCTTTTCCCAGTCATTGTCGTCTAGATCCCAACAATCCAACACAACAGGGTGCCGATCCAGCGCAGCGAACTGGAGCAACCGCATCTTGCCCATCTGCGGCTGAAGCTGAGTGGTTTCACAGTCAAAAGCAATGGTGACGGCGTTGGCAAGGGTGGCCAAGTCGGAAACAGAAGAGAAAACAGTCATGCCTGGTTGGGCGAATACCGCTCTACTGTAGCAGAAAAGGCCGCCAGGATGGTTCCATATCAACTAAAAACTACTTTACGGTAACCTTCAACGCGCTTTAGTGATGCCGCATCACCCCATTTAACAGCGTGACGCGGCAAGTCTATCTCACAAGTAAACCACTTATGTTCACATCTTAAACACTTACGATTTCGCACAATCGACTCAATGGTATCGTGCCTTGTATTGATAGTTCGTATCCGAACGGAGTCACACTTCGGGCAGTTCATAGCGATCCAGGTGTTTAATTAAGCGATCAAGATACCACCGCGCTTTAGACGCATTTAGCATCGGATCATCTTTGTCCCACATTCTTAATACATAACGTAGGATGTGGCCTTGGCAATTTCCCAGTACAGCATCGGGCGCACGACTAATCGCATCTTCGATGATGTCAATTACTTCGACGCGCCCGAACGTGTAATGAGCTGGAGCATTAACTTTATCCAAGGAGCCCGGCCTCATCTACATAGAACTCCAGATCCTCTAGCAAATCAGCCAGGGGGTGGTTCTCCTCGAACTCGATGAGTTCTTGGGTGCCACTCGTAGCTGTGTACTCCCTGTAGGTACGCACCAGCTCAGCCACAGCCGAGTTCAACGTCTCAAGTTGTTCCGTAGTCATGAGTCTGCAAACAGGGTGGAGCGGCTTCGACAGGCCGCAGATCTTTACTGTAGCACAGAACGGTTACCTATCCCAGAACTTTTCCGCAGCCTCTCGAATGGCCATCAATTCGGCGTCTGTACGGAGTACGTAAGGTGTGCTCCCTTGGGGGGTTACAAAATTTTTGTCCCTCCTGGCTAAATCGTTGCTATCACTGGCGTCTGAGGGGGGACACCTATTTTCGTGTCCCCCCTGCTTTGCCACTTCGGCGGCTTGTTGTACAGGAGCTGCTCCAGCTTCCTCTTTTTTAGTGGATTTCAGGGGGGACACGGTAGGGGGTTGTCCCCCCTGACTATCCAGTTCCAGACTGGTTTTAGGGGAGGGGGGACATATATTCTCATATATATCACGCGAGAGTAAAGCAAAGTACCTTTTCACAAAATTTCCAGGCTTGATGGAACTACCTTCTTCTTTGCTTGTGATTAAGCCACGACACTCCAAACGCTGGAGCGCCTTTTTGATACCGCCGACGCTGCCGCCGCACAGAGGGTCAGAGTTGAGCTCGGTCCTAGTACGCCCCTCTCCGGCCTTAGAAGCCACACGAAGGCGCTGGAGTACCCGATCCACCACGGAAGCCGGTGAACCGCTCTCCACGACCATCTCCACGTAGTCCTTGAGCTCGAACGTCAGGTCGTCGAGCATCTTGAGCAGCAGCTTGCTGCCGCCACGGCCTGCACGGCTCTTCTCGATGCCTATAAGGCGGCAGGAGGGGCCTGTCTGCTCCATTTCCTTATCGGAGGGCTTCTTGAGGCTCCACACCTCGTCCACGGCGTCCCTGAGTGCAGTCGTACCCCTAAACCCACCCGACTTATTGCTGTGATGGATCAGCACGATTGTGCAAGCCGGAAACAACCTGCCATTGTTATTAGCCAGCCAATAAATCGGCCCGGCAAACTCCTTTCTATTCTCATCAAACGCCGATCCCCTGGAACACCCAGTAATCGAATCAATCACAATCAATGCCGGTTGATGTTTTTTAACCAACGCAATAAATCTAAAATACCAGTTAATATCCCAACCCATAACAACACGAATCGGATCATTATGCCCCAACTCCAACTCCATCATTTGCTGCTTAACTTGCACCTCAGATTGATCCCCATTAAGAATCAACACATTCCCCTGTTTAACTGGAACAAAATCCCCACGTACAGAAAAAGGTAAACCTCTAGCAACATGCTTAGCTAGTGTCCACGCCGTCATAGATTTACCATCACCACCAGCACCGTGAATCATCACAACACCAGGTAAAGGCAACAAATCAGGAATCAAATACTCCAATTTAATATCTTTATCTATAAGGTAACCGATGTCCATATCATCATCCTGCTGCTCGTACTGGACCTGAGCAATCAACAAACGCTCCAGTGCGCCCGCATCTCTATAACCAGCCTCCAAGGCCAACGCATTCATACGGTGTGCCATCTCCGCCGGGTTATCCAACTCCTGGATCTCCCTAGCCTTCGCCACAAGCTTGGGAAACTCGATAGTCACCTGCCTAATACGAGTTACGTTGTCGCTCTCCACATCAACAACAACCTTGCGCAAATCCTCGGGCAACCACAACCTGCCGGGCATTTGCTGATCGGCCATCCAGAACAAGGTGCCCAACGACACCGGTCCCTTCCTAAACGACTTCCAGACTGGTTCACACGGATTCTCCTCCGTCCACTCCCCCGCATACTCGGGATCTTCTGCTGACCACGCCGACCACAAAGTCAACCCCAAATCCCCCGGCACCTCCGAGTGGATCGCCATACCAACCTTTATCCAGTGATCCCGACTACCAATGCCCTGCCCCGGTATGACCTTCAGAGCGCACTGGATCATCTCAGCAACTTCCGCCGGGTCCCTATCCGAGAAATCCAACGCTTTACGGTTTTTAATAAACCCCGCATCCTGCACTTCGCGCCCCGCCGCATCGCGCATCTCCGCCAACAACCACTCGGGCGCCACCGGCACCTCCTCCAGATCCCCTTCAAACCCATACGACCCAGCTGGAGCCTTCCCATCACTCGAACCCGGATATGTTCCGTAGATGAGCCCCTGGCGCCCCCAGAGCACCTCATACCCCGCCCCGGTATCTGACAACCCAAAACCTTTTACCTGGCCCCACAGCTCCTCAGGGACCCTAAAGAGGTACTTCGCCGCATTGCTCTTTGTACTGGTAACGACTGGAGCACCCTCAAGTGTGTCCTTCCACTTCTTCCGCAACCGCGACAGGTTCCGGTCCACATCAAGAAAAACAATCCCCTTACTACGAGGTCCGGCAAAAATACCTACAGCCTGGAACACCTCCGGCCTGCGCTCAATCTGTAACGCCACATCCGCAGGCGTCATCACATGATGGTGAGCCCTTTCAAACGGAGTCTTGCCTTTACTTAATTGCCCCGACTGCATGGGACATGTATTGGCATAAATCGGTGCGTAGGCAATACCTATCGGCAACTGCCGCACAAAGGCGAGCAGCTCTTGTGTAGTACACATGGTAAACTTCAGAGTGAGGTTGTTCAAAGACGCCCCGACCACCGAAAGGCGGCTGGGGCGTTTTTCTATGGTAACGCTTGACAGCATCCTGACAACCTGTTACTGTGTAAAAGTACAGCCCACCCTGGGCTACACAAACCACCAAACAGATGGCATTTCTCTCAAAAACCGCAACAGCCGCAATCACCCAAAAAAGCGGTGGCGCCTACCTTTCTCCCAGCAAAATTGCCGACGGAAGCAGCGCCCGTTTTGCCCTCCTCTCCGAAGAACCCCTTGAGTTCTGGGAAACCTGGGGCCAGGACAGCGCAGGCTCCATGAAGCCTTTCCGCTTCCCCCAAGAACCCACCCCAGAAGAAGTCGTACTGGAACTAGGCAGCTACACCCCACGCACCAAAGACAACGGCGGTCTCGACATCAAGTTCGCCATCGCCGTTCCCGTCTACCACTTTGAAGACGGCAAGGTAAAGGTTCTGCAACTTACCCAGAAGTCGATCATCTCCGAACTGGATCAAGTGGCACAGATGGAGGATTACGAGAACCTCCAGGAGTGGGATTTCATACTGTCCCGCACTGGCTCA
>Ga0209500_10000522_pt1 | contig 33203 bp, 24 predicted proteins | sample S_140212_EF_Meta_FD_187323 | JGI IMG/M metagenome (GOLD analysis project Ga0209500, IMG submission 187323) | Freshwater microbial communities from Lake Simoncouche, Canada to study carbon cycling - S_140212_EF_MetaG (SPAdes) (version 2) | ecosystem: Environmental > Aquatic > Freshwater > Lake ...
AACCCTCTTTTTTGTACATTAGCGACGGGGGGCGCGATGGGTGCTGGGGGGGCTGGGCGATCTTTGGGAACAATTTCTGGATTATTAGGGAGGGCTGGAGGGATATTATTTACAATAGCGGCTTGTTTGGGTATAATTTCTTTTTGTTCTTTTTGTTCTTTTTGCGACTTCTGCAATGCTAATTCTTTTTCGTAATCTTTTTGCGATTTTTGCAACTCGCTTGGCGTAACCGTATATTCTCGTTTGTAATAAATTTTATCTATTTTTTTCCTCTCTTTGCTAGTCAAACTTAAAATTTCGGGACTTATAAACATTTGTAGTGTTCCTATGTTGAATTTTTTAATAATATTTGCTGTTTTATTTTGTTGATTTACGTACCACGATACTTTATCTTTTTCGTCGTCACCATCAACATCATTTTCTTCTTGTTTGCTCATTTTATATAATATTGATAATATATATTATAATATTCATTTAATTAATTTGAATATTACAATATTAATTTATTATACATTATATATTTCACGTTATTATTGTTTCTTATGTTAGTGTTTTACATTTTATTCATGTTATAAGCATCTAAATAGTTTAATTGACTACTTTTATTTTTCTGACTTTTATATTTTTCTACTATTTCCATAGCATCATTGAATTCTTTCTCAGTTATAACTTTATTGTTTGAATATTCGCCAAGTTTTCGCGATTTTATGAAGTTTTTGGGGAGAAGACAATATTTACTTTTTTCATTTAACGCAAAATCTGCTAAAACGACAAAAACAGCCGTTAACACAAGAGCGGTATATATATTTCGGGTCGCCATCCACGATATTGTAAAAACTAATATTTCTTTTGTAAGAGCATATTTTATATACGATTCCGTCGACTCGTCTAAATTAAGCTGGATATATCTCGACCCAATATTTAAACATATCATCATTATTCCGGCAAAAAATGTACTAGAATTTAGAGATTCTACAGCACCATTTATAACATCCATTGTTTATCGTTGCGAATATTATATTATATATTTACAAAACAAATAAAATTTATAATTTGTAATTTGTAATTTGTAATTTTAAAATGTATTAATTTTTCCTTATTTATATTTATTACACATTTTAACATTCCTTAATGTAAATATTTACTTTATATTATGGTTCATTATCATGACAGCTCGTGAAATCCCTCACCATAATCGTGCGATGTATATAGTTATATATACATGGCATAGAATGGTCGCATATGGTCATTTCACACGATCTCGCAAGGTGGTACTACTATGCAGTTGCTTTTAGCAATTATAAACAACATATGAGTATTCATTTTTTTATTTGTTATATATTTAGAAATAATATATACTTGTAACCGAATTTGGTTGTAACATAATTTATCGTAAATAAAAATATTTATTTATATAATGTATTTATAAAATACGTACCACAATTGCGTATATATGTATAATAATAATCACATAAAACCTTTAACGCCACATGTATCATATAATAAAAGACCGACTATCCCTAAATATCCTTTATTTTATACTTCACATTTAAACTATACAGGTTCGAAGTTTATATCAAATCGTTCGAATAAGTTTTTAACGGGTATTAGTATTCCCCATAATAATTTACATCATAAAGAGAATGAAATTTTGCCTACAATGGGGTGGGAAACTTCATGTATTAGCGCACCTTGCGAACCAAGCGAGCCAGAAAAGATAGGATTTATAATTTTACGACATGTACGCGATAGCGTGACGAATGAATACTGGAAAGAGTGTTATAGATGTATTAAAACATTTTATCCAAAAAATAGAATACTAATAATAGATGATAACAGCGACTATTCGTTTGTAACGACCAATCCTCTAGAGAACACGATGTTAATACGCAGCGAGTTTCCTGGAAGAGGTGAATTTTTACCTTATTATTATTATTTGAAAACAAAATTTTGCGAAACTGCTGTTATTTTACACGACTCAATGTTTATAAAAAAGTATATAAATTTTGATGTAAACAATTATAAAATGATACTTGATTTTGGCAAGGACAATATTATGGACAATGAATCTACACCGTACCAAGTAAACATGTTGAATGCTATTAATAGTAACAAATTGAATAGTTTTTATAATAAGAAAGATTTAAATTTATGGAAGGGGTGTTTTGGTTGCATGGTTTCTATTACCTACGATTACTTGAAAAGTATGGATAACGAGTTTCGATTAGCTTGTTTGATACCACATATAACATGTAGACCTGCTAGATGTGCATTTGAAAGAATTATTGGATGTCTGCTGCAAGTAAATAAGACAGAATATTCTTTGTTCGGTTCTATTCAGAAATATTGTAAATGGGGCTTAAGTTACGATGACTATGTAAATAAAAGGTACAATAATCAATTACCAATAATAAAAGTATGGAGTGGTAGATAATATTGTTAATATTGTTAATATTGTTAATTAATTTCCGTTTTTTTTTTAAAATAATATCTCATTTTTTTATAGGAATGACTATACCTTTAGCATTATTTGCTTCGTCTTATAATGAAGAAGAAGCAAATGGATCAACAGTTCAAAATACAAAATCATCATATACCCCTGTAAATAATAATAAAAATAATTATAGTTTAGGCAATAATGATAACAATGATAACAATGATTATTCTAAAAATAAAAATACAAATCTGAGAAAAACAATTAAACATAAACCATCTGCCCCCAATGAATCCAAGCTTGCTGCATTATTAAAATCCATGGATGAATCTAGTGACTCCGAGAGCGAAGAAGGAAACGGCAGTTTAGCAAACTATAAAGGTAGCGACACCCGCAGGTCCACCTCCAATATGTTCCCCCCATTGCCCGAATTAAACTATAGAGGACCTAGTGCTTCCGCATCAAATGACACTTCCGGTTCTAATTCCGCTCAGGGGTCGAAAACATTATATAGTCCCGATATTCCAACATCACCGGTGGGTGCTGTTTCAAATACTACGTATGATGATATGCCTAGTACATATGCGAATCAATATTATAAACAGTATATTCCGCACGTGAATCAAGGTTCATCAGAGATACCAAATCAACCGAAAGGTGAGTTAATAGAAAAAATAAATTATATTATAGACCTACTAGAAGACCAACAAGATTATAAAACAAATTCTATTTTTGAGGATTTGATATTGTATGCTTTTCTGGGTATATTCGTAATTTTTATCGTAGATTCCTTTTCCAAGTCTGGCAAATACGTAAGATAAAAACAATGAGGCGTAAGAGATGTGGTGAGATTTGCGTTTATTCATAATTCATAAATCGATAATGCACACAAATAACAAAAACAACAACAAAAACAATATCAATTCATTATTACAACATTTTCTGGTAATAATGTTTTACAAATATAGTTATGAATCAATAATGTGTTTTTTTCTACCAATGTTGGTTTATATGTTGATAAAAAATATTCTATTATCTTTTTATTATGCGATAATGTATCGATAGAGATACACCCTATTTTATTCTCTTTTCTCTCTATTTTATCTTTTTTCTCCATTTTTAGCGCATTTATAAATCCGCAAATAAAAAAATTATCATGTGTAGATGGCGTTTGTATTGATATAGGAATATGTAACATATTATTTGCTTCTTTTATAACATTTTTATTGATAACTATTTTATTTGACATGCGAAACATATATACTGCAAGTATCGTATCTCGGTTCGCACCATCTATTCCCGCATTGTTTTTTTGTAACAATACATATATAGAATATACTTCACTCTTTATAAGATGAAATATGTGAGAAAATGATGGTAAGATTGATACCTCAAACAGTCTAGAATATTTTTTACTACTTTTGTTCATTGTAGCATTATTTGTATGATATAGTTGTAAATATTCTAAGAAAATATTTATATTTTGTATACCTATTTTTATTAGCTGTATACTCGCATGAAACCTATACTCTACAGTATCCCAGTTTAAAATAGGAATATAAAAGGAGTGATATTCCAAAAAGGGAACAATCATTTTAGGTATATTTATTCCAGTATATATGAAAATCGATGAATATATCTTTTCTTTATCTTTCGCCATAACTAATCCGTTTTTTTCGTATATGTTTTCAGTTTCTTGGGGTTTTGAGTTTTTAATTACTTTGTCCGATTTTCGATTAATCTCACGCATCTGTTGCATCTCTTGTGTTTCAGAGTGTATATAATCTCGCTCTCTCCTTATGACTTCGTCCCAATCATGATACATTTTATAGTTGTACGTTTTAATCATCTCCATAACATCCATTTCATCGATTTCCTTAGAATTATAAAAAACATGAGAATAATAAATAGGCATCGATGTCGCTGCCGCCGCTGCTACCCGTTTATTACTATTATTCCCACTTTTTTTATTCCTAAAAAAACAATAAAGCGGTATTGAAATAATGACACCAACTATATTGCGGATAGAAATAATACCCGAGGTATCGTTATTGGACTTATATATGTTTTTGTAATGTACAGTCACGATTGGATTATAGTCATGATTCTCTAGTAATATTTTTAAAAATGACTTATTCACTCTTCTATTCACGTCTAAAAATTTCATATTACCATTGTTGTAGTTTGGATTAAAATATGGATAGTCGTTTATTAACGATACTATATCCTCATAATATTTCATACTTTTATCAATTTCATTTATATATATGTCCCCTATCTTTACAGCTACATTTGTATGTGTCGCATAAGATACATTATTATTTAAAAAATTTAAATGAATCGTATCCGTCGGTTTTTCGTTGGATACAATAGTGTCTAATCTACACCAGTTGATAAGGTTGTATCTATAAAATATTGGCTGCTCTAGCCAAAATCTTTGCCTTACTTTATTATACCCATGTAATAATAAAATAAATAATAAAACACTTACTATGATATAATACAACCACATACCATAATAATTACGAATATATATATTTGTTTCCTTTATACGATTTCGTACTATTACATTCGCATATATTTCGTCATATTTAAAAAATAATCAATCGGCTTCAGTATTGAATTGTGAATTATGAATAAACACAAATCTCACCACATCTCTTACGTCTCATTGTTTTAATACTGTCTATATCTCGACATAAAAAGGTAAGAACGAAGTTGACGCGCGATTAGTTTGCTGGTTTATATAAGATATAGATATATTGGAAAGGTCTATCGTGAGGAAGAAGGTCAATTTGTGCCAACATATTAAAACCGGAATCTTTTGCTTCACTTAGAATAATGGATTGGTCGGGCGTAGAAAACTTCCGAACATTTTGCCGTTTTTTACCATTTTTCCTATTTTTAAATGTCTCTCGAAGTTCTATTACTTCGGGATCATTCATAATCATATCCGACTTATATATAATATCATCCACAATCGCATCATTGTTTCCTAAAGAATTTTTAACATGTTTGCTATTAAATAAACGCGTAACCGCCGGGGACAATCTTCGCTCTCTTGCACCATATGTCTGCGAATCATAGAACCCCCCAACATTAATTAAATGAATTGCTAAAAATCCGCCGGGAGATAGCCACTTGTAACAGTTTTCAAACAACATTCGCCTATTTGAAATACTATACACGGCAAACTCTAGCAAAGTAATAAGTGTAAATTTTTCGGCATCAAATGTAAGCTGGTTTGTTCCGTCTCCTAAAATAAACTTATTCTCCGGATATTGTTTTGCCGAATATTCTATCATATCGCTCGACTGATCCATACCATAACAATTATACCCCTTTGAACGAAGCGTGTTCACATGTTTACCCGTCTTAGAACCTATAACTAAAGCATCAGTGCTAGTAACAGGAGAAGCCTTGTTTAGAATAATTCCGACCTCATAGTCATCGTACACATCGCTATAAAATAAATTTTCATACATGGTGGTATAAAAACTATCAAGCGACTCTTCGCCTGTTTTCAATGTAAACTCTTTATTCATAGTAAACCCCTCTTTAGTTGTATTTGATCCTGAACCAGTTCCTTTAGACGTTGTCTCTAAAAAGAACAAGCGATAAATGTATACAAGAGACACGAGAATAATCAAAAATACCATCAGGACTACCCAACATGAAGAAGTATTTATTCTATTAATTGCTGTGTCAATAATTGTCATTTATTTATATGTATTATTAATATATATTTTTTATAGAAAAAATAGTATATGGAAACCGAATTTCAAATTAATGATATAAGAACGTCCTCCGACTTTAAAGGAGAATCATTTTCAAAGTATAAAAAAACAGATGTTAGAAAAGAATTACTAAACTCATTGCTAAATGGAAAAATTGAACACGCATGCAACTGGAGTTCCGAACTTATTTGTGCCGGACAATTTTTAGACTTATGGGACATTATATTAACATTTTTAGGAAAACATATTCATTTAGCTAATCCAAAATTAGCAATATACCTAGAAATGCGATACGAAAACTTTAAAACAATTATATCTTCCGGCTACAAAGATGATATATTACGTTTAAGAAATAACCCCAAAATAAGAAGCATGTTTGCTGAAATAATTTGCATACTATGTTCTAGTAACAAAAAACATTGCTTCCAGGGTATTAAAATAAACAAAGAAGAAGAATACGACATGACGCACATGTCTAATAAATTAAAAGCGCCATCGGTATCATATGCGCAGTCTTTTTATTGCAAAGATGATCCTAAAGAATTATTTATCGCTATCAACGAATTTGCGTATCACATATCGCCGGAGTCAAATAACGCTTTACAGGCATGTTTTTGGGTAGAATGGATTATGGAATTTCAAAAAATGTGCGCTAAAAAAAAAGAGAAATGCCTATGCGAACGCAGAAGTAATATACCTGTCGATGAGAAGTTTCAAATGGACCCTATATGGATTTTATGGGAAATTCTAATTCATAATTCAAAAAATCTCGACAGTATAAAAATTAAAATACTGAATAGCATACTATCTCTATACTGCTTAAAGTACACACCCGGTGTAAAAAAAAAACGACGTTACTTGATATATTACGCAATTTCTATTTTAACCGAAAAATATGATACTAAAATAGAAATAACAAAAGACAAAGAGTTAGTAGAGTCTGTGGTAAAAAAAATTAACTCAGTCTACAAACAAATAAAAAAAAATGAAATAGGTCCTAAAGTAGACTATTTAATGACAGATATCAGAAAAAGTTCTCTAGAAAAGACAATTGACAAATTACAACTAATGAATAAGTTTGATTTTATTATGAATGAATCGTGATGCAGTGAAGCAATGTGAATTCTCAACTTTATTACACCTTTTTACATTTAAAATGTCGATTATTATACTTTTTTCAATGATAAAACAATAATTGTTCTTATGATTTTATCCTTACCCTGATGAAGTTTATTATTTGTTCCAACAATTTCATATTTTCCATACCATAAATATTCGGTTTTTTTTCCATTTTTCTTAACAACTCTATACAAATAAATATGTTCGGTTTTGTTTTTATTTAACAAAGGTTCGTTAAATTTTTTTTCATTTTCATCTTGGTCTCCATTATGACCAAATAATGTATATTTTGGATTATTTATATCACTCATATCATCGTCATAAAAGTATGTATCATTCACAGATTTTAATAATGTTGTTTTTTTATCAATTCTTGGATTAATTCCAGCACCACTATAAGGTTTACAACCTGTTTGTTCTATTATATATTTTTCAATTCCATTTGGTCCTCCCCATTTTGAAAATTGTTTTGGCTCCATAGTTACTAAGGTTTGTATGCTTGTTCGTAAGATGCATATTATTATAAATTAAAAAGGCAATTCAATTTTATGTATTATATAATTATAATAATAAAACATAACTATAATAAAATTAGGCGTTTAAAGTGTAAAAAGGGTTCATAAATTTATTAAAACATATTTGACTTTTTAATATAGTAAGTAATCGCAGTAACACTAAAAAATAATATTGCACCCCATAAAGTATCCGTAATTGCTGTCCTTAAATTATATTTTTTGAAAATCGCCATATTAGTAAAATCAAAAATACCATATGCACAGAAACCCAATATAAAAGCATCAAATGGTGACTTGTTTACGGATATAATAAAATAATTAAGAAGAATTGCCATAAGAATATATGTAAAAACTGCTGGCGCTAAATTCACCGAAAGCGCCGAATTTTGAATTGCCAATACTGTCTTATCAAATACCGGTTTACCAATAAAATACAAATAAACCGAGTCAACAAGAACCAAAAGTACGGAAGATACAATAAAAGAATTCATTTATTTACTATAGTCTTTAGTATACTATTATATATAATTAAAACAAAATAAAACAAAATAAAACAAAATAATAAAAAAATGATTTAAGTAAATATTTTATAGTTATATTTTAATACGATGAAAGAAAAACCTAAATCAAATATGAAATTAAAACCGAAATCTAAATCTAGTTCTTTAAAGAGGTCGCTTAGTATATTAAAGGGGGGCGAGGGCGAAGAAGAACAACAGAAAAAAGAAAACAATTCTTCATTTTTTAGTTTTTTAAATAAACGCGACGATAAAAAACCAGAAGATCCTTTTGCAACAAATGGACCAGATATGGACGAAGATAGGGATGCAGACAAAGGAATAACATTTAAATCAAGTAAACTATTATCTATTTTATCGCCATCAGAAGCAGTATCCGTCGCAAGTTCCACAAACAGCGAGGCATCTCCTTCAACAGGGTGGTTCTTATTTAGAGTAATTGTTGTTATAATCATAGTTCTCGTATTCATTCTCAATTTAACAGGATATTTAGATAATGTTGTAGCGTTTATTAAAAAGTTCTATGATACAAACATTTTACCTCTACTCGTATCCATCGGTTTAATTAAAGTTACACCCGTCGTCGCAGATAGAAGTGGCAATTCATTACCAGGTGACACCTCCAAAACCGGTACAAATACAATAAAACAACTCGATAAAAATATCGGGACAAAACCAGTCACAACAACGCCACCAACCACAACATCGTCAACCGCATCAACGCCCGAATCCTTGCCCACCACCAGTATACCACGATATGATGCAACATTAAGACCTATACCAATTCAGCCAAATGAAAGACGAACTCCGTTGGTAAATAAAGGAGAATCGGTGCGACCCCCTGGAACATCTCCTGCATCGTATAAAGAAGAGACGAACCGTGAAAAACAAAAACAAGAATCTGTAAAGAAAGCTTTAGAATATGCTATGAAAAACCAGAATCCTGTTGCGGATGATGCAACTAGTAGTACTCAAATACCGAGGACAAAATCGGGATACTGTTATATAGGAGAAGATAGAGGGTTTAGAAGTTGTATCGAAGTTACGAAAGATATGAAATGCATGTCTGGTGATATTTTTCCAACAAGGGAGGTGTGTGTAAATCCTCGACTTAGAGTATAATCGATAATCGATAATCGATAACCGAACAATATTATAATACAATATTATATTATAATATTCGCAAATAACTGACAATGTCTGTACCGTCTCAACCGACAAATTTAGTAGCATTAACCGCCGATGGAGGTGCTGTTTCTTTATCATGGAATAGTTCCGCGACAGCAACATCTTATATATTACAGTATAAAGTTGGTGGATTTGGCGAGTGGATGGTTTTATACACAGGGGCACTAACAAGCTATAGCGTATACAATTTTGATATAATAGCCGTTGTAAATAATAGCATAACATATTGTTTCCAAGTCTATGCAACAAACGCAAGCGGCAACAGTGCACCCTCAAATATCGCACAAGCTACACCTTTTAACAATAGTCTACCAACGCGTTTATGGTCGCGATTTGAACCAAATTGTCCTAGTTTTAAAATACAGTCGAATACAGACTATGATATGCAGCGGAAAGCAAATATTTTGCAGTCTCCTGCGAATGGAAGACTAAATTTTACAAAAGCGATGTTATGGTCTATGGCGTCGAGAAACGAACTTACTAGAAAAAAAGCGTGGGCGTCTCAGTCCGATGTGTATACATACCCTAACACTACAAATATAAGCGATACGCTGGATGTGGGGCTAAAGGAGGTTAATAATACCCTAACGTGTTGGAGCATACCTTCTCCGATTGTGTGCAACTCATCTAGTAGTTCGGATGTGCCGGGTAAACCCGTGATACTTTGTTTTGACAATGATGCGCCATTTAACAACTATAGAAATCCAAAGACGTATGCAGGTGGAGACACAACATGATATACGGTTTCGAAGAGGAGATGGGACATGGTGACTTATTTTTATTTCATAGCGGGAACGTCATTTTGGTCGAAATACCATCTATCAGCCAAATATCTTGGTCTGTTAAAGTTATCGTCGAAGCCTTTGGATGCCGATTTCATTTTAGGACCACTTACGAGAATATCCTGTATTTCGGCGATACTTATTGCATTGTTGTAATATGTCAAGTTGGACAAATAGCCGGCAAATCCGCCATTTAAACAGATATTTACATCATCGTAATTCTGCTTTACGACATCTTTCATAATACGTCGCTTTGTTAAACGCCCATTTACATATACGTCGCAATTCTTACCCTGTACTCGTATTACAACATTCATCCATTTTGCAATTGGCAAATCATTGATATCTATCGTATCGCTCAATGGGTCATTAAATGAATTAACTATTACGCGAATGCCGTCATATTTAGGGTTTACGTATAAACCGGGAGCATTATTCGGCGAAACAATACCGTCACTGCCTGGTTCTTTATTTCCCTTATTAAATACATGATGGTACTTTGTATCATTGGTAAAACCATTAAAAAATAACCAAACGGACCATGTAAATTCTATACCGGTCTTTTCATTAATAGAGCGAACAACAGTAATAGACTTTTTAATATCGGGATTTTGAGATACTATTGTGGAATCAGAACCATTTATATATCCATCAACTAATATAACCTTACCACTCGGAGAAAATAACCAACTAATAAGCGCCACCATTAGTCGAAATAAAATAGCAAAGCCTATAATAACCATCAATAAAAAAGCAATCTTTGCAACCCAACTATTTGATTCTAAGAAATCCTTAGACCCTTCTACTACACTTGCAGAACTAAAATCTTTGAATCCTGATTGCGAAGATGGTCCAACGTCCATATCAGCGCCATTGTTAGCATTAATATCTGCACTAGGTTCAGGACCGAAATCTTGCGGCGCATCAGCACCTGGCATTAAACTTTTAAATGAATCTTCAAAATTTAGACTTTTTGATGGGGGTTCAGCCATTTATATTTATATAATAGATATAAAATATTTATATACTGCTTAATTATCTACTAAAATAATTAATCAGTTAGTGACTAATTATTCCTTACTTTAATTTTTACATTTATCTAAATGCTGAAACTCTTCAAAACGGAGTTATCTTTCAAGAAAGCCAGCTCCAGTTTATATCTCTTCAGAGCATTCAAGTCGAATGCAGAATTCGTGTATCCTCTTGAATAAATATCCCATACCTCTTTTGGACTAAACACGTCGGGACTATATACTACGCTTGCAATAAAACCGGAAAATCCCGGAACTTGATTATTCGTCGGCGATCGTTTTCCTCCTATAAAAATAGCAGTATTCTTCGAAATCGGCGATGCAACCGTACTCATGCTACACGTCTTTATTAACTTACCATCGATATAAACATCTATCGCACGATTATATACACTAACCGATATATTTACCCATGTCTGAAGTGGAAAATTTGTAACACTACAAGTAGATGAAAGCGAATTATATACATTTTCATTATTTCCTACACTATCAGGTTTATCCGGCTCAATATATATATTCAAGTCGTTGGTCGTCTTAGAAAAATACAAGGCAAAAAAACACGGACTCCTTTCACCGGGAGCTAATGCTAAAATATTTTTACTGTTTCCATAATTTACACTCCAGTCATCTATATATGTCCACACAGAAAATGAATAGTTATTTCTAGAACTATCTACCACTTTATCAAGGGATAAGTCAAAAAACTCAGTTCCTTTTTGAAAAGACATCAATACCTCCATCGAAGTGAAAAAATAACTCCATATAATGTATAAAAGTATCACAACAATTACAACACCTAATATTATTTTTAAATCCATTTATAATATACATCTAGAAATTTTTCTTAATAACATAATAATAATAACAATAATAACAATAGTAATTATTATTTAATAGTGTATATAAAAACAAAACCAAAACCAAAACAAAACCAAAACTAAAACAAAACTAAAACAAAACTAAAACAATATTAAACTGTTACAGGCGGATTCATATCTTTCATAGATTCGTACATTAATTTAATATTCTGTGCTAATACCGGACTCTTATAGTACACTAAATTAGACATCTCTCCATATATACCCGGCGATGAACCTATGATAACACCATTCGGATTTTGATAAGGTATTATATTCGGCTGAGATATTACTAAATCTCCGTTTATAAATATATCCATACCACCATCTATAAAATTTACAAAAACGTTATTCCACCTTGAGTATATGATTTTTACATCTTTTTGTGTATTTTTATCGGGTACTATAGCGGTGCGTTTACTTCCATTTCTGTCTGTAACGTCAACTGAAAAAATAAGGGAACTTTTTTCTGCATTAAACTGTATATCGGGAACACCCCCGCAGTTAATCAGTGTCGTATTTTGAACATATGCTTCATTTGTATTTGTCGGAACGGGGTGAATATATATCCAACTAGATACTCCATAATTTACATTTTTAGACATACTCTTCATTGAAGGCGGAATCGATATATTTTTTTTCATTTCTAGTGGATAGACCTTATCTGTTAGCACGACACCGTCGCTATTTATTATTTTATTAAATACCGTCGGAATCAAAAACTTGGAAGCGATTAAGGCAATTTCAATTAGTAGTATAATTACTACAGTATACTCCTTCTTTGCCAACGCCAACTGTTCTCTTACTACATTCGAACAGTCGATAATAAAACACGGAATATACAAAATTAATTTCATAATAAAACTGAATATGAACCCTAAACCGGTATTATTTGATAAAACGAGACTACTTGATGTATTAAAATTAAATACGCTAAGTATTAAAGCAATAAGCCCCATTAATAATAAAAAGTTAATAACACTTATAATTTGGTCTAATGTAGAGGGAATAGACATTATTTTTGATAGTCCATAAATAATTAACCCAAGGGCGATGGCAAAGCCTACAAACGACAAACTTATTTTAAGTATAAGTTGGGCATAAGGTGCTGTTTCTTTTAAACCCGAACCTCCCGACATAGAATAAACCACTAATACCAATAGTAAAACACCGATTGTTAAAAATCCCAGAAGTGCCAAGTTTTTATATGTAGTTAAAAATTCAAAACTATTTTTATAGTAAATATAAAGTGTAAACCATACATAAAATAAAAATATAGCCAAGAGAAAGTACTTAATTATGCCGGTAAATAAAGACTTTATTGTTTCACAGTAAAAATTGATATCGGTCAAGTAAGAAAAAAAGGCATTTGGAGCTGGTTTTGTACTAGTTCCTATACCGACTGTAGATGTAAATGTTTTAACACCTGAAGAACCATAAAACTCAAAGGCATATAAATAGATCCATCTTGCTAAAAATAAAACAGACAATATTTGAAATACATTTGCGAATAATCCATTATCTGTATACTTGTATAAAATATAGTTCATAATGACAAAACCGAAAATAACCATCAAATTAATACCCAATGACACACTATTTGTCGCCATATATGCAATAATATTTTCACCATTTAATACGAATAAAGCCCCTAAAACTATTGCAGCAACAAATAGTAGTTTCACTTTCGTGCCTATTTTATCCCAATAAAAAACAACACTTAAAATAATTGTTGCTAGTATCAACCCAATCAAAATAGGTAACAATACACTAGATAAACGAGCCACCCATCCTATAATCGTACCGATAAACTGTAAAATTGAGTCGACAGTGAAATTTAGTACCAATAAAATTGTTAATATAATCGACAATGGGTCTGTAATATCTCTTGTTTTATCGGAGAATTCTTTTCTAGAAACAATTAAAATAATTATTATAGGCAAACACCATAGCAATGTCAAAAAATTTATATTTTGAAAAATACCTAAATTCGCGATATTATTATAACCACATATAGAGACGATTAGTAAAAATAGTAATATACCTATCATGTAACTTTTTATTAGACCACCTGTCGAAAATAACATAACGAATGATACTAGCAACAAGGCAAAAATAATAAATCTTGTTATTGATAAAATAATATTTAATGGTGATGTTGATGATATTGTATTTGTGGATGGTATATTATCCATTTTTATATATTATCCTATTATAATTAATATATAAAAACATTTATTCGTTTACTATTTATTATTTTTGATTTATAGTTATAATTCAGTCATAATTCAGTGATAGGTTACTACACTTATGAATGGTCTAGTCTATCCATAGCCGTTTTTTTACCATGACAATCCCGACATAATGCTACTAAATTGCCAACCTCATTTGAACCGCCATTGTGTAGAGCAATTACATGGTCTACTTCAAACCAAGCCGGCAATTGGCGTTTACAATCGCCGCATAACCAATTCTGATTTGCTGCAACAAACTTTTTCTTTGTTTCGCTTACACTTCGTTTCGTTGTTCCTCTGCCAGACATCATCATCCTATTAACACTTGGATTATTGCTTCCATCGCTGCCACCACCCAAAGCACCACTATTCATATAAATATCTTGGTTTGTATCTGTAAACGATTTTGTGTTTGTTAAATTTAAAAATGGACTAATCAAGTCCATAGAGTCGCGTGTCATGGGTAGAGTTTTTATCATGTCGTTTGCGCGCCCTAAAAATTCCCTAGAATTTTCGGGATTTTTTTTAAAAAACAAATAAAGCGAGAGCCCACCAAAAGCAAATGTCGCCATTTTTAAATACTTACTACTTTTTACAGTATTTAATATTTTTATTAACTTACCATCATAATACGTATTTGCAATTAATAAACCAGTTATTACAAATATAACTAACTCTATTTTCATTATATATTGTTAATTATATGTTAATTATATACTCAACATATAATAATTTTTAATATTTACTTTTACTCGTTTTTATTTTACCATCTATATCAATTGTTTCCCGTGTTTCCCACATTTCCCGCGTTTCCCACATTTTCTAGTTTTATATCCACCGGTCGCTACAATAGGAAGAGCACCCATATTTGAACGTCTTGTATTTGAAACACGCGCAACACGAGCAACACCTAATTGATTTACCATAGTAGCGCTAGTTCTTTTACTACCAATGCTCATTAAATATCTATTTAAGTTTTTAATATCGGAAACCAGTTTTGGTATATTTAAAGGAAGATTGCCATTTTTAAACATATTATCTGTCAATATATACATAACTTTATTAATGAATATTTTATGTTCAGCAGAGTTCATTTTAAACATTGTTTGAGACTGTTCTATTAAATCATTATATATTGACATTACACCCCACGCGTCTATGTTCATTATATACACTTCGTTGAAATATTTACCGAGATTAAGTTTATAATCAACTGTGTATGCTAGCAAAACATCAATAATATATTCGACAATATAGTAAAAGGTCATATTATATGTTATAATTATTTCATTATATGTTTGTGCTTCTTTATTCAAATATTTCGCAAACTCGCCGCTATAGACAATATTAAATATATTGTTAAAAAATGTAAATTGTTTTTCATGCATATTCATAAAGTTGGTATATTCTGCTATAGCAAAAACGCGCAAACTATCTCTTGTTAACACGATACCTTCTTTTTTGAAATTTTTAAGAAATGTGTAATATTTTTCTATAACATTTTTTTTAAATAAAAAGCTTGAAAATGGATGCATCCATTGAACGCTTAAGTTATACAAAGCGCCAGGTACATTTTTTCTATCACTGTCTGCGATATACGATAAACCCCAATCGATTAATACAATTGTATTATTATCGTATTTATTAAACATCATATTTTCCGATTTAATATCACCATGAACTACGTTATTTTTGTACATGGACGGTATTATGACAGTTAAATAATGAATAATAATATTATTAAGCATTATTAATTCAGTAGAAGATAGCACCGTCTTTTTCATATAATCGTGCAATGTTAAACTTAATTCAGGCATGTTTATTATTTTAAACTTATGTAAGTTACGATTAATCGTTTCAGACGTTATAGGTGTATTTGTATTTGTATCGCTAACGTCAGTCAGAATATTATCACACACATTCTCTATTTTTACCTTGTCTTGTTCACTCAATGGCTTTGGTTCACACATATTAATATTTTCAAGTAAAAAATACCTTTTTATGCTCACAGGTAAGTGTTCCAATTTTTTTTTAATATGATATATATACATGTATTCTCTTTTCCCTTTACTATTCTCAATAAGTTTACTTACATAATTTGGTCGAGGGGGCGTATCAGAGTTTTTACAACCTAATACCGGTTTAAAAATACAACCAAACCCACCTTTTGTAAACGCAGCTCCACCATCATATGTACTTATTTTTTTTGTCCTGACTTTATTTTTATATTTGTATTTATATTTATTCTTCATTATTATAATAATAAAATATTTTATTTTTTATATAAAAAATATACTCCAATGAAACCTCCGAGTAAAATAAGAAAGAATACCAATTTTTGCCTATATTTTAATTCTTCCTGTACCCTTATTGATTTAGGTTTATAGTTATAATAGTATTCTTTTAATGCTTGGCTGAGTGGTATTTCGGCTTTATTCGTCATTTTATTCACGCGGTTATGTATAAAATGAACCCATTTTATGAAAGAGTCGCGACTATCTAAATAAGGAGTTATGGGATATTTGTCTATCAAAGCGCTAAATTTATTACCAATTCTTGAGTCGGGCATAAATAGTGGAAAGTTATGAATTAGTTCATAATATTTTTTCTTTGTTACGTCATTTGGGTGAATAGGATAACAAATTGCGATAGACAAAAGAACAAACCAATAATGTGGACCCCATACATTTGAATCTAATACCATTTCTAATTAGAAACAATATAAAAAGATAACAAAGAATACATATAATTATGAATTCGAGGACATTAAAATCAACATATAATAATTTTTGCAACAACTGTGGAAAAACGGGGCATTTGCTTGTTGACTGTAAAAATCCTATAACAAGCATTGGGGTTATTTCATTTAGATATAATACAATAAATAACTGCCTCGAGTATCTTTTAATACAACGAAATGATAGTTTTGGGTTTGTAGAATTTATACGTGGCAAATATCCTTTATTCAACATACAATATATACAAACGCTTATCAATGAAATGACATTTGATGAAAAAAACAAACTTTTAAATATGAATTTTGAAGACATGTGGAAACTACTATGGGGGGAATACTCCAGTCTTCAATATAGAGGCGAAGAAACATCTTCTAAAGATAAATTCGAATCTCTCAAAAAAGGTATAAAAATTAAAGATGTTGAGTATAGTTTAAAATCATTAATTGACGCTTCTACCACAAATTGGACCGAAACTGAATGGGGATTTCCTAAAGGTCGCAGAAATTATCAAGAAAAAGATATTGATTGTGGTCTCCGAGAATTTACGGAAGAAACAGGATACGCTCTTTGTGATTTTAAACTTATTGAAAACATTATACCATATGAAGAAATGTTCATCGGTTCAAATATTAAAAGTTATAAACATAAATATTATCTAGCGCATATGATAAATAACACGAAAGATATCCAAGAGTATCAAAAATCCGAAGTCCGAAATATAAAATGGGTCAGTTTTGAAGAATGTATAAATTGTATTCGCCCTTATAATTTAGAAAAAATTAATATAATTGGAAAAATTAATAAAGTTTTACAAGAATATAGATTATATTAACATTATATAAGAATTACTTATTCATTTATAGTATATATTAAATGGATTCAAATCCGAATAAAGACGCAAACCCTAAAAAACCTTCCATTAAAATTAAAAAAATTAATATTCCGGAAAATATTCGTGCAGCACTTAACCGAGGACAAGGCGAAGGTGCACGCGCAGGTGAAGGTGCTGTTCGGGGTGCTGCTGCAGGTGCAGCATCTTCATTATCTTCACTAGACCCTTTTATAAAAGTTATAGCCGACTCAAATAAAGGTATTATTTTAATGCCGGTTCTTTCGGATGTTAAATTTTCAATTCCTCCCGGTTCTATGGGTTCATTTATGGATAGTTTGTCGTCTTCGTCGTCTTCATCTCCTTCATCCGGTGCGCAAGGTTCAGTTGGTGGTCCTAGTTCTGGTAGTTCTGGTAGTTCTGGTAGTTCTGATAAAAAAAGCAATACACCATCCATGTCAAGTGCATCCCGTCAAAATCTAAGTTTTCCCAACTTTTCTAGTCTTTCAAAACCATCATCGGGTTCGCGTGATGCATCTAGAGGTATTTCATCGTCAACGCCTAAAGGTGATATACAAGACTTTAATATTTCTCTCCCAAGCGACGGTAGTAGTTCGGGGTTTAATATATCCATTCACCCAAGAGAGCAACCTTCGTCATCTAGGAGCAGTAGCAGTAGCATCCGGGAAGGTAAAAAGGTAATTCGCGACAGTAGTGGAACAAGCCAAGAAGGAGTTATGGCATCGCGCACGCCTTCGCAAGAAAGCATGAGTAGTCGATCGGGGTACGATATTCCAATGGACGAATTGTCGAGAGCACCATCTCCATCAGCATCGTCATCATCATCGACGGCATCGGTCGCTACACCATCATCGTCATCGACTGCATCGGTCGCTACACCATCATCATCATCGACGGCATCGGTCGCTGCGCCATCATCATCATCGACGGCATCGGTCGCTGCGCCATCATCATCGTCGACAGCATCGTCATCGGAATCGAACCAAGAAATACCCTATATACAAGCACCATCATCTGAAGAAATACTAACAAGTGATTCTGAGGGTAAAAGGGAAGGAAGTGAGTCTAGATACCAAGAAGTGTTACAAGAACGTCTTCTTTCAAATATGTCACCCCAACAGCAAGAGCAACAAAAAGAGTTTATTTTTAACCCAGATATGTCTAGAAAAAGTAAAAAACAACAAAATATATTTTTAAAGGAAAAGGGCAATGCGGAAAAAGAGTCAATCGAACACTTTAACAAACAATTTTCAAATCTCGGTTTAAAAAACTCAGAGGTTGAAGGAGAAGGTTCGCCATCACCGTCGCCTTCGCCAGATGAATTAGAAACACAAACATCCGAAAATGCATATAACTTTCTATATCCAACGCTGGATGACCCCCAGTTTAACATAAAAATTGCATCTAAGAGGGAATTTGCCGACACAAAATATGACGGAACGATACAAAATAGTTTAGAAGCAATAAAAAAACACTCTAATAAAATGTGCAATGCAGATTTCGAATTATCTCCACATCAACTATTTGTTCGAAATTTTCTTTCTTTTCAAACACCATATAATAGTCTTCTCTTGTATCACGGTTTAGGAACAGGTAAAACATGTTCTGCAATAACAATATGCGAAGAAATGCGCGACTATTTAGTTCAGATAGGCATATCAACCTCCCAAAAAATAATTATTGTCGCCAGCCCAAATGTTCAACAAAACTTCAAACTACAGCTTTTCGATAAAAACAAACTAAAATTAATTGATGGTATTTGGAATATTAGGTCATGTACAGGTAACAAATATCTCAAAGAAATAAACCCAATGAACATGAAAGGTATGGAAGAAGAAAAAGTTGTATCTGAAATTAAAAAAATTATTCGCCGGTCTTACCATTTTTTAGGTTATGACCAGTTTGCAAATCTTATTGAAAAAACGTCCACTGTAAGCGATGATGTCGTCGATAAATCTCATCGAACAAAAATCATCATGCAGAAGTTAAAAGTAGTATTTGGCAACTCTCTTATTGTAATCGACGAGTTTCATAATATTAAAAGCACCGATGAAAAAAGCGGAACGCGTGCTGTCGCAGAACAATTAGAAAAACTAGTGAAATTTGGACCTTTTCTTATGACGCGTCTTCTTCTATTGACGGGCACGCCAATGTATAATAGTTACCGCGAAATTATATGGCTACTCAATATTATGCGATTAAATGATGGGAGGGCTGAGATTGATATTCGTGATGTTTTTAATTCTAATCCCGATGATGGAATATTTGTAGAAACAGCTGATGGACCAGGACAAATCACCGAAACAGGGCGCGAAAATTTGCGACGTTTTTCAACAGGATATGTATCCTATATTCGAGGCGAAAATCCATATACATTTCCCTTCCGCATATACCCCGACGAGTTCTCCCCCAAACATACATTTTCAGGTGCGGGTGCAGGTGCAGGTGATGAGAGCGAAGAATCAGCGGAAAAGAAAAAAAGAAGTTACGAAATTCCAAACATGCAAATAAACGGTTTACGAATACCCGAACATCGAAAATTGTCTAGAATGCAAGATAAAATATATTTAACGGGGGCGTCAGACTACCAGCAAAATGTATATTCATATATTATTCGACAATTTCTCGCCCTAAAACGCGACGAAATGCGCACAATTGAAGAATCCGTTTCTGTCGGCATTAATATACTACGAAGCCCCATCGAAGCCCTCAACATTTCGTACCCATCAGATGATTTTACCCCTGAGATGAGTAATGTTAACTACGATATTCGCCTTCTAGTTGGTAAATATGGTCTTAGGAATATTATGAATTATAGCGAAGATACAAAAACCGGCTTTGAATACAAAGATGATAAACCCCACATATTTTCTAGAGAATTAATAGGTAATTATAGCTCAAAAATAAAGAGTATTTGCGACAATATATATAAATCGGAAGGTATTATATTAATTTACAGTTTTTATATTGAAGGCGGTGTAATACCTATGGCGCTAGCATTAGAAAGTATGGGGTTTACGCGATATGGGACAAAAGCTAGAACTTTATTTAATAGTCCACCTGACGGAGTAAGACCAATTGACGGAATTACTTCTCGCCAGAGAAGCGAGATGCGCGCAAATGAGACATTTTTTCCTGCAAAATACGTGGTGATTTCAGGAGAAGCGGCATTATCGCCTGATAATATAGGAGACGTTAAAGCTGCTAGTAATGAGGCTAATTTTGATGGACGATTTGTAAAAGTGATTATTATTTCAAAGTCGGGAACTGAAGGACTTGATTTCAAAAATATTCGACAAGTTCATATACTAGAGCCGTGGTATAATATCAACTTAATAGAGCAAACCATTGGGCGCGCTGTTCGAAATTGTAGTCATAAAGATTTAGAGTTTGAAAAAAGAAATGTTCAAATATTTTTACACGGTTCTATCCTGACAAATACGCCAGCAGAAGAAGCAGCCGATATTTATATGTATCGACTTTCTGAAAGGAAAGCGCGTTATATTGGCGAAGTAAGTCGCGTATTAAAAGAAAACGCCGTTGATTGTCTGCTTAATATAGAGCAAACAAATTTTACAGAAGAAAAATTCGACGAAAAATTAAATAGTGAACCTGTCCCGCAAATAATGTCTTCATATAACCCAGAGACAAAGTCTAATATAACGATTGAATATAAAATTGGTGACAAAAATTATTCATCTGTGTGTGATTATATGGAGTGCGTTTTTAGCTGTAAACCGGGAATGAGTGAAAGTCGCATTGGGTCAAGAAAAGATATATTTACGGATGCAATCATAACCATGAATACTGATAAAATTATACAGAGGATACGCGACATTTTTCAAGAAAAGTTCTTCTACAAAAGAACCGCGCGTGGTGAAAAAATACAGGATATATCAAACGACCTAATTTCCACAATTAACTATAATAAAAAATACCCAATAGAAGCAATCGATATTGCTCTTACACAATTAATAGATGACAAAAACGAATATATACGCGATAAATACGGTAGATATGGAAGATTGGTAAATATCGGTTCATACTATTTATTTCAACCACTTGAATTAGATAACCCCATTGTACCCATTCGCGATAGACAAAAACCAGTAGATTTTAAACGCGAAAAAATTGTATTTAAGCCGAATAAAGAACAAAACTATTTCGAAGAATTTAAAAAGTCATACATTTCAAGTATACAGTCGTCACAGGCACTATCAAAAAGAAAACAAGGTAAACCGGCTTTTGGCAAAAAAATGTCAACTTTAGGCGAAGATGTTGGCGAAGATGTAGAAGAAGGCGATGTTGAAAGTGATGATGAACTTTTCAAGTATTTTTCAACCGTTCGAAGAGAACCAAAGGCGCTAATAAAAGCTAAAAAAAACTTTAGTGAAGCCAATAAACAAAATATATATAAAAGGGGTAATAATGATTGGTATTATAACTGTGGTAATATTTTAGAAAAAAAATTATCTTTTATTCCACAGGGACTATTACAAAAATTATTAGTATCGCATATTTTAGAAGAATTAAACATAGATGAAACACTTTCAATACTTAATTATATTACTTCTCTACAAACTAAAGAAATATTTGCCGAAAGAATGAAAAATCCACAAAAATATATTTTTGAGGAACTATTAGATGAATATTATGAAAATAATGCTTTACGTAGCAGAAATGGTATGGCGGGGATGTTGCTAATTAATATAGATGGATCATATCAGTTATTTATAAAAGACAACAGTCTTAATATGTGGAAACCATCCGGTATAGCAGATATCGAGTATTTTAAAAAAGATATTTCGGAAAAAAATACAATAACATCAGAATATCCATTAAATAACTATATTGGGTTTATCACATCAACCAAGAGGAAAGATTTTTCTTCGCTTATTTTTAAAACAAAAAAAATGGCACAAAATAAGGGTAAAGGAGCAACTAAATTATTCGCAAGCAGTATTGCTTCAAGGTGCGATCAAGCTGGTCGCGCAACAACTGAGAAAAATATTAGCGAAATGTTAAACTCACCAAAAATAAATGAAATAATAGATGCTTTACCACAACCAAAAAAAGAAGAATACTTAAATTATGGAATAGAAAGTAGACAAAATGAAGATGGAGATATTGTTCCTTTATCTGACGAAGTACTGCTTCAGTTATTCGTTAATCGAATTTCTTTGGATAATAGTAAACCACTGTCTGTTTCAAATAAAAGAGATACAAATGAAATAGAACTATGTATTTTACAAGAATTTATTTTACGATTTTTCGACACGATAAGACAAGATAACAAAAGATGGTTTTTATCTCCTGTACAAGCATTGCTTAACAAAGTAGAAACATTAAGATGATTCGATTTAATTCGATTTAATTCAATTCGATTTAATTCAATTCGATTCGATTCGATTCGATTTAATTCACTAATATATGTAAAATAATATATGTAATTTAATATATATAACATTTATTTGCATATATTATATATAAAATCATGAGTAGCAGACTATCATCATTCGGTCAATCTAGAAAAAGCGCAGTAGCTGGCAAAATGTCACTATATATTAAAAATATAATTTCTAAAAAATTATCCGTACCTATAAAATATGTCGGAACAAATATTGCCGAAATTCTCGAACAAATTTTAACCAATAACTTTGAAGGCAAGTGTTGTATCGAAGGTTATGTAAAACGTAGTTCGGTTAAAATTATTACATTTTCAAGCGGAACAGTTATAGGAAACTGTGTTATATTTACAGTCGTTTTTGAATACTTGGTTTGTAACCCCCCGCAAGGTATGCGAATATCTTGCGCTGTTAAAAATATAACAAATGCGGGAATATTAGCACATGTCGATGATGGCGATTATTCACCTTTGAATATATTTATCGCAAGAGATCATCATTATAATATTCCTTATTTTTCGGAATTAAAAGAACAAGATATTATCATGATTCGAGTAATAGGGCAAAGATTTGAATTGAATGATCCATTCGTATCTGTAATTGGTGAACTAGAATTAAAACAAGAAAGAGAATCGCGCAGCAGTCTTATGCGAAGCGTAGAAAGTTCACGTAAAAAGGATAATCCATTATCTGTAGTTTTAGAAGAAAATAGCGATATGTTGAAAGAATTTGAATTATCTAATGAAGCCGCTGCTCCTGCTGCTCCCGCTGCTATAGGGGATGAAGAATTAGAAGAACCTGAAGAAGGCGAAGAAGAACCCGAAAGTGAAGAAAAAGGCGAAGAAGAACCCGAAAGTGAAGAAAAAGGCGAAGAAGAACCCGAAAGCGAAGAAGAAGGTAAAGAAGCAGGTAAAGAAGAAGGCGAAGAGTAAGTAAAGATTATATACACCGAATTAAACGGTATTGTATTTTGTATTTTGTATCTTGTATTTATTTTAATGTGCATTTTTTCTTTTCGGTCGGTCTAATATAATATAAATAAAATTGAAACTATTATAAAGATAAATTAATATAGTAAAGTAACATCCTTATCTTTTCGTATCAGAAAACTTTATATCCATGTCTACATCTGTGTCTACACCCGTATCTGCTTCAGAACATCCTCCTATTACTTTCACTACTACTTCTACGATAGTCGAACCTAAAAAAAGGGGTCGTTCTAAAAAGAATGCAACTGCTTCTACTACAACTACAACAAACACTACGACGATTACAATTACGCCAAAGTTTATAGGAGTTGACCATTCAGGTGATGGTTCGGATGACTGTATAGGGGAAGTTGACCATAGTTTTAAAAATGAAATTGTGTCTCCGTCGTGCGCGGATGACGCAGAAGTATCGGAGACAAGTAGTCGCAATATTTTAAGAAATGCCGCCGCAAATCATACACAGGAGGAAAATGAAGAATGTGGAGATGGATTATATAAATTGACACAGTTCAATTATGATCTTTTAATACCGTTTATACTTATTAATATGCACGCATCCAGCAGAAGCAACATTCTCGCCCTTCTACATACTACACTTGTAAGTTGTATTGAGGGGAGATGTATTTCTGAAGGATTTATTAAACCGGAAACCGTAAAAATTGTCGACTTTAAATGTGGAAAAATAGTTGCTAAAAATGTACAATTCAATCTCGTAATAGAATGTTATGTCTCCAATCCTGTCGAAAATTCCGTCATCGACTGTATCGCAAGCAATATTACACAAGCGGGGATTCGTGCGATTTCAAATGACAAGCACTTACCCGTTGTTGTATATATATCAAGAGACTATAGTATCCTTACCCAAAATACATTTTATAATACAATCAAAGAGGGCGACAAAATATCAGTAAGAGTTATCGGCAAACGCTTTGAAATGAACGACAAATTTATTCAAATTATCGGAGAACTAGTTTCACCAAAAAAAGAACGCGTTTCTTTGAAAACCGCTAAAAAATCAAGCACGGCATCCCCTATAACTACTATCGGTTCTATAGATGAAGTTACTTCTACTTCTACTTCTACTTCAAGTTCTACATCTACGTCTACTTCTACTTCTACTTCTACTTCTACTACTACTACACCCCCTATAACCATTTCACAAAAAATTACCAAAGCACCCAAAGCACCCAAAGAACCCAAAGAACCCAAAGCACCCAAAGAACCCAAAGCACCCAAAGAACCGAAAGCACCCAAAGAACCCAAAGAACCGAAAAAATCAATTAAGAGTAACGTAGATGCATGAAATAATTATATGTAACTTATATTGAATGGGGGCGTTGATATAATAAATATAATTTTGAAATAAAAATATATAGAAAGATTTTTTTATTTAAGTATAAATGGAAACGGAAGGAAATATATCATCATTATATCATACTAAAAAATATGTATCGGATAATAAATACTTTATAGATTCTTTAAAATTTTTAAAAGAACGCATCGAATCTACTAATTCGTTTCACCAAATAGAAATACTGCGGATATTTAAGGATAATGGTGTATTAATTAATGAAAATAAAAATGGTGTTTTTATTAACTTGACATATGTAGATTCACCAATTTTAGACAAAGTTTATAAATATTTAAGCTATGTAAACAAACAAGAAGACCAACTAAATGAAATCGAAAAAGAAAAAGAAAAAATTGTTACTTCTTTTTTCAAGTAAAAATAATACATTATTACATTATTATTTATTGAAACCTATATGCAATCATATTACCATCTCAATATATAATATTTTTAAACCATAATAAAGACATGTTTAAATATAAATATAACAATCGTAATCGTAATCACCTAGATATTTTCAACAAATTATAATTTTAATAAAATGTCAACAGCATCAACGTCAACATCGAGACAAGAACTTAAAAAAACAAAAAATATAAATGGCGAGGATTCGGTAGCATCGTCTTTGAATTCGGTTGTAAAAAAACAATTTACAAATATGGCTGAACAATATAATTTATATGCTTCAACCATAAACAGTATGGAAGAAAAAATAAAAGAATTGAAAAATATAATGCTTTCAGAGTGTTTTTTAAAACATTGTCAGCATTTTTCAATGGATATTCCAACAAACTCGGAAACCAAACCCAAACCCAAAACTAACCCTAACCCTAACCCTACGCCTAGGAGTACGGAGAAACACATACATGAGAGTGATAATAATGTATGTGACCAAAATACCATTATATCATCGAATGAGACAAATGGTAATACAATGAACGAAGATGCGCACGTAGAACCCGTAGAAGAAAAAGAGAATACTAAACAAGACTATTTTACCCCAGCACAAACCAATTCGCTCTTTTGGTGTTTTTATATTATTTATAATGGTTTTGCCTCGTATGAATACGAATCTAATTATTTTACAGCAGAACAACAGTTCAAAATTCAAACAATCGAGAAAATTAAAAAAGGAGAAGGTAAAGTCAAATTAAAGGAGAATAAAATATCAAAGACATGTTTTGAATCTGGGTTGATGGGATGTACAAATATAAATGCCAAAACGTTATATGCTCTTTGTTTATGTTATAATTTAAATATTTTTTACATTTATAAAAATACCTATTATGAAATGGTTTCAAATATAGAAAAACCGGTTCATATTATTAAATATAATGCGGAAACAAATAACTATTCAATTCGTCTACCCGTAGACACAAGTGCATCTGAAACATTTGGCGAACATTCTGAATATATAGAAAAAATAAAAGAAAAATATTGGAAACTTGACAGTCTCGATAAACCACTTCGCCCCATTACTGTTTACTCTGTTCAGGACCTTAGCGATATATGTTGTAAACTTGAGATTAATATTATTTGTGAAATAAAAAATAAAAAGAAAACAAAAGCAGAATTATATTCGGCTATTCTACAAAAATTATAAATATAGTAATTTTTTATTTATGAATATGTTTATTTTACATTGTAATATAAAATTGATTACAATTTAAAATAATAGTACGATTATATATACAACACAGATAGAGAGATGTCTCGATCGAATCATAGTCCGAGTCCCAAGGAAATGTTTAATATCATGGTACAAAAATATTTAGACAACATTCTGAAAAAAGAAGATGGTGTATCCGAACTCGAAGTAAAATTCGGAACGAGAGGTATCAAAGAAATTAGAAAAGACGATTTTGATAATGTCGTCAAAAAATTACTTTCAATGGGTTTCAAAATAATAAAGTCACAAGAATACTGTCTCAAAGTTCAATCAGAGTTCACAGATATCGGCACAGGTAAAACAAAGTTGTCAAATATAAGAACAGAAATACACGGTTTAAGTAATATACAAAAATATTGTAAGAATGACCGCCTCGAAGATATCAACTATCGCTTTGTTCAAAAAATGCAAGCAAAAGAGGGCTCTGAATTTATCAGACCTGTTAATTTCGATGATTTCAACTTTCGTCTTAGTTACCAAAAAGAAAAATTAATACCGATAACTTCTAGTCTTGGGCAGTCTATCTTATCGACGTGGATAAAAGAGAAGAAAATCTTTCGACATATTAACCGTACGACTTTAGTTCACGACGACTATCCATTTCACGTAGACATATCTGTTGTCAAAGAATCACATCGCCGCGATGGTCATATTATCCCCGAGTACTCTTTTCAGGCATCTAAGACAACCGAATGCGAACCAAAATACGAGATTGAAATTGAAATGGACAATCATCTTGTCGGAATCGGCAAAAAAATGAATAACGCTATTGTTGTTGCGGATATATTGCGAACCGGCATTAAAATAGTATTATCAGGGCTTCAGGGTACAAATTTTCCAGTATCTTATGAAGAACTCGCGCATACATCAAGAGACTACTATTATTTATTATACCCAGGCGAAAAACGTAAGTCTAAATCTGACAGCAGAGCAAAGGGGGGCGAACAAGAATTAGAGTTAACCGACCCCAAAAATATTACTTTAACGCCGTCTCATTTTATAGGACCATCGTCATATACTCTCCAAGTACTGAATATTGCTCCTATAAATGATGACTGTGCTATCCCTAATATTAGAAATAATTACACGGTTACGGATAAAGCCGATGGTATAAGAAAGATGTTATATATTTGCCCCGACGGAAAAATCTATTTATTAAATACAAATATGAATTTTGAATTTACAGGTGCGGTTTCTCGTGAGGAACGTATTTACAATACACTTATTGATGGTGAACATATTATACATAATAAATCGGGAGAATATATTAACTTGTTCGCTGCTTTTGATATATATTTTATAAATGGTAGAGATGTCAGACAAAAGGCATTTGTTGTTATGCCTGCTTCTGATAAAAGAGAAAGCGATGCCCTCGATGAAATGCTAGGCGAAGGAGAAGAAAGGTTTGAATTTGAATCCGGCTCAGATATGGGCGAAGGTGCGCGTGTGCGACCATCGCAAAGAAAAAGTACGGAATCACGAGGAGAAGAATTGCCCCGCGGAGCTAGAAAAGGTGTCGAAGATGCGCGACTTTTCTTACTTATGCAGCTAGTGCGCGAGATGAGTATTTACCCTGTTATATCTGGTGACAGCGTTCCCATCAAAATCACTGTAAAAAAATTCAATATCGCCACTCCGGATAGGAACATATTTGCTTGTGCTGGTGCTATCATATCTGGTCAAAAGGCAGGCGCGTTCGAATATGAGACAGACGGTCTTATATTTACTCCTTGTAATACTGGTGTTGCTGCCAATAAAGCAGGAATCGCAGGACCACTACATAAAGTAACATGGGATATGTCTTTTAAATGGAAACCACTCAATCAAAACACGATAGATTTCTTAATCACGACTAAGAAAAATAAAAACGGTACTGACGCTGTTGGAAATATATTTGAAAACGGTATTGATAATATGAAAAGTGAACAGCTTCAACAATATAAAACGATTATTTTACGTGTTGGATATGATGAACGTAAGCATGGTTATATTAACCCCTGCGCCGCCGTTATCGACGACAAGTTACCTCATGTAGGAGATGTAGATACAGGCGAAGGCTATAAACCCGTGCCATTTTATCCAACCAACCCATCCGATCTTGATGCGTGTGTATGTAACATCCCACTCCGCGAAGACCAAAATGGCATTTTACAAATGTTTACTAGCCAGGATGAAATATTCGATGACGAAACAATCGTAGAGTTTAGTTATGACGCCACGCGCCCGAAACACTGGAGGTGGATAGCTGAGCGCGTTCGCTATGATAAAACGTCCGAGTATAAGCGCGGGATTAAAAACTACGGAAATGCATACCATGTCGCAAACAGTAACTGGTTCTCAATTCATAACCCCGTTACATTAGAAATGATAACCACTGGTCAAAATATTCCGGATGAACTTGCCGACGATGATGTGTATTATAACAAGTCTAGTGGAGAAAACAAGACGCGCTCTATGCGAGACTTTCATAACTTGTTTGTTAAAAAAATGCTTATTACTAAAATTGCCGCGAAAGGAAATACGCTCATTGATTATGCCGTCGGTAAAGCCGGCGATTTCCCAAAATGGATTGAAGCAAAATTATCATTTGTATTCGGCATCGATTTATCAAAGGATAATATTGAGAATCGCCTAGATGGAGCGTGTGCTCGGTTCTTAAACTATAGAAAGAAGTTTTACTCTATGCCATATGCACTCTTCGTAAACGGAAATAGTGGCGTAAATATTAAATCAGGTGATGCAATGTTCACCGAGAAAGGAAAGGAAATTGTTCGCGCTTTATTTAACGACGGTCCTAAAGACCAGTCTATTCTAGGAGCGGGCGTTTATCGACAATACGGAAAAGCAGTCAATGGTTTTAATATTTCATCTTGTCAATTCGCGTTACATTATTTCTTCGAAAACATAGAAAAATTAAACCATTTTCTAAAAAATGTAAGTGAGTGTACCAGTGTAGATGGCTACTTTATCGGGAGCTGCTATGATGGTGCAACGATGTTTCATGCTCTTCGTTCGGTAGAAAAGGGAAAATCTATCGGCTTAACAATTGACGATGATAAAATATGGGAGGTTACAAAAGAATACAGCCAAACCACATACGACCCCGATATTAGCTGCGTAGGATACGCGATTGACGTTTATCAAGATACGATTAATAAAACATTTAAGGAATATTTGGTAAATTTTGCATATTTTACAGAACTTATGAAAGGTTACGGGTTTGAGCTATTGAAGCGCGATGAAGCAATTAAATTAGGTATCCCAAATAGTTCTGGCATGTTCTCCGAATTATTCGCAGTCATGGAAAGCGAAATACAACAAGATGCTAGACAAAAATCAAAATACGGGTCAGCCCCCTTCATGACTCCTAAAGAAAAACAGATTTCGTTTTATAATCGTTACTTCATATTCAAAAAAATCGCAAGTGTTGATGTTGAGGATGTTTTTGGGAGCGTAACAGGAGTTCGCGTATTTGAGGAAAAAATGAATCGCAGAGATACATTAGCTGCTCAGATGGCTGCGTCGAAGATGATGTTGGAAGATGGCGATGATGCGGGTTTGGCAAAGGGTAAGGGTAAAATGTCATATAGACCTACAAAGGAATCAGACTTGAAGTTAATGGGGGAAACGGGGGAAATGGGTAAGAGTTTAGGGCTGTCCGCGGCAGAGTTAGCTGGAGCGGATACGAAACTATCAAAACTCTTTGGTTCTAAGGCAAAAGAGAAAACAAGCAAAAGTAGTAAGAGTGATACAGTGGGTGCAGCCGAAGTTGTGGAAAAAGGATATACCGAGAAAGACTTGGAAAAATTGGATAAATCCGAACCAATTACACTGAAGAAAAAATCTGCACTTTCGGCTGTTAAATTGCCTAGCAAGGGTGCGGTAGTGGTTGAACCGGGGGCTGCTGCCGCGATTATAGAAAAGTCGAAATTGGGAATGAAAGAAGTGTCGGCAAAACTTTCGACAGAGAAGGCAAAGTCCGCCAGAGAAGAAAAAGAAGCGTTGGTGGCGATGGCGGCAAGCGAGGCAAGTGCTACCGATAAACCAAAAGAGAAAAAAACATCATCTAAACTCGCATCAGTCAAGTTAAACCCTGCAGCTCTTGCTTCACTATCACTATCAGGAAAATCAAAACACGACGACAAATAAACAAAATAATATTATAAATAGTAAACCAATATTATAAATAATGGCAGCATTCTAATATTATTAATAATTAAACAATCTAAATATTATTTTTTAGATACATATAACTATCTTTATGTCGTATTATAATCTAATATCAATTAAAAATCTCGAAATATATAATTCTATCATTTTTTCTACTGATATAAATACCTCACAACCATGCTATATATCATACTCGTTGTGTGAATATTTATCAAAATTTAAAAAACAAATAGAGGTTTCGTCTGATTCGTGGGATAATATTAAAAAATATACAAATCCTTACGAATTTATTCATACACTAATACCTGGTAATAAATTCTCAATAAGTAAGTTAAAACCACTATCTAGATCTTTCTATAAAATGATAGAATTGTGGAAAATGTTTAAACTGGGGGAAATAAGAAATTTGTATTCTTCGCATCTACCCCAGTCGTGTACGCCGACACCTATCAAAACATTTCATATTGCTGAAGGACCTGGTGGGTTTATTGAAGCAACTTCATATATGCGTAAAAATCCGAATGACATCTACTATGGCATGACACTTTTAAACGACGACCCTGGGTGTCCCGGCTGGAAAAAGAGTAACACCTTTTTAGAAAATAATCCAAATGTTAAAATCATAAATGGTGAAGATGGAACAGGGGATATTTTAAAGTTAGAAAATTATAAGTATTGTAAGAATCTTTTAATGAATTCGGTAGACATTATTACAGCCGATGGAGGAATTGATGTTTCAAATGATTTTAATAAACAGGAAAAACTTGTTAGTAAATTGCTGATTGCTGAAATTATATATGCCGTAACTATGCAAAAAAAAGGCGGATATTTTATTTTGAAGATATTTGATATATTTTCGAAACTTACTGTAGATATGTTATACTTATTATCATGTTTATATAATGAAGTTTATATAACAAAGCCTCATACAAGTAGGTTGGCAAATTCGGAAAAATATATTGTATGTAAGAATTTTTTATTAGATGATTCGTCCATGTTATATGATGCGTTTTGTAGGGAATTTTCAAAACTAGATACTTCTGATGAGATTTGTGGACTACTCAGTATTGATCATGACTACTATTTTTTAAATAAAGTTGAAGAAATAAATGTAGTGCTTGGTCAGAGACAATTAGAAAATATAATTACAACATTAAATATAATAACAAACCGCAACAATTATGATAAAGTCGACTCAATGAAAAGGCTACATATACAAAAATCTATAGCATGGTGTGAAAAGCATGATATTTCTTCTGTTAAATTATTCTCTTCTAATAATATTTTTTTGTCGACTACATATGATGATGGAACGCCTATTTCTTTTTTAAAAAATAATAATAATAATGCATTTTTGAAAAATAAAAGTTCCAATTTCACGAATGGTGTATATGTTTGCGGTAGTAGTGCATATAATGTAAATAATATAAATAAATTAAATTCATCAATCGAACCAGAAAATATTACAAATCACGTTATATCACCCGAAGTAGATATATTAGATACTCATGATACGAGTAATTCATGATAAAATAAAAAAAATGTATAGTTAAAATTTAATTATACATTTTACTTACTATATTTTGCTTACTTATATTTTACTTATATTTATTTGT
>Ga0209500_10000528_pt1 | contig 32997 bp, 59 predicted proteins | sample S_140212_EF_Meta_FD_187323 | JGI IMG/M metagenome (GOLD analysis project Ga0209500, IMG submission 187323) | Freshwater microbial communities from Lake Simoncouche, Canada to study carbon cycling - S_140212_EF_MetaG (SPAdes) (version 2) | ecosystem: Environmental > Aquatic > Freshwater > Lake ...
ACCAATGCTACGTCAGATTTGTCTAATTGTTCTTGAAATGATTGCGGCAATGCTTTGTAAATTTCACCTGCACCTAAATCAGCTAATGTATTTGCAGTGTCTATAGGATGTCTTACAGCTTGATAAGCACCTTTTAATAATCTACCTGTACTAGGTATAAGATTTATTGCTCCTGTGCCTATAGCACCCATAGTAGAATATGACTTTGGTTGTTCTATTTTTGGTTGAAAAGGTGTATTATCTGTAGGTAAACTATATCCGTTAGCATTAAGTTTGGCAGTTAATTCTGCTTTAGTAATGTTATCAGGTATGTTTTGAACAACTGTACCATCAGGTAATTTAACATCCATTATTTTAAATCCTCAAAATTAACTACTCCAGCAGGTTTATTCATAGATCCTGCTGCTTTTTTAAGTCCTGAAATAGCTTCAATTCTGTTTGCACGTTTTTGAACCAATACTTCTTGACTATCACCTTCTTGTGGGAAATATTGCATATTTGCATTGTCAAATTCATAAGGTTGAATTGTTGCACCAGATTCACGTCTTAATACAGCATTAATAAAATTACGTTGTGCTTGTTCTGCTTTTTGATCGTTTGGACTTAACATTTTATTAACAATAGTTTGTCCGCCTGGAATCATAGCTGTTTTACCAGATACTTTAACACTAACAGATAATGGGCTATATTTGCCTTCTAAATCAGTAAGAATTTTATCAGCAGATTCCATTCTTGTAGAATATGTATAAGCATCAGATTGCTCTTTAGTAGGATTTAATGCTTTATCAGCAGGTCCACCAGTAAGGTTTGTTAATATTGGATTTCCATTAGCATCAAATTGTTTATTACCTTTTGCATCTCTAACAAATCCAAATCCTGCTGGTGCTTTATCCCCTTCAGCAGTTCCGTATGCTTTTCTAATTTCACCTGTGTTAGCATCTCTTTGAACAAACTCCCCACCCACTTTGTAAGGTGCTGACCAATTTTGTGTAGCCATTTTAGCACCAGGTAATTGTTCAAATTGATTAGTTTCTGTATTAAGTCCAAATGTATTACCAGCTTTGTCTTGTTGAATATCTGTATATTTTTTACCTTCTTTGGGATTACCAAATATTTTAGTTCCTGTAGAACTGTATACAGCTTCTCCTGCACCAAGTTTAACTGGCTCATTAGCTTTAACCATTTTTTCATAACGACCAGAAAGTAAAGAAGCAAGCATTTTAGGATCTTTAACTTCTGTAGCATATTGGCCAAATGCTTTTTCTATATCTGACAATGTAGGTTGTACAGTAGATGTTGTAGTAACAGGAGTAGATTGTGTTGTTGTTCCTGACATATTTTGTGGTGCAGGTGCATTTATATCAAATTTAGGTGCAACTTGAGCTACTTGATCTGTTGTATCAAATGGTGATGTACCAACATTCATACCTTCTGCTAATGGCACATCTTGAGTTTGCATTGTAGTATTTGAAATAGTTTTAGGTTCAAATGCACCGCTAAGAGTTTTAAGGGCATTAGCCATTTTATCTTGTTGAGTTTTTTGATAATCACTATATTCTTTAATAGCTTTATCTTCTTGATAACCAGCCATACCTTTATCAACTGCACCAGCAAGATATTGAGTCCATGATGGAGCTACATATCTATCTCCTACCATTTGACCTTGTGGCATTTTTGCGTTGCGTAAAGAATCAGCTAAAGCAAGTTTACGTTTTAAGTTAATAGCTTGTAACGTAGGATCAGTGACTGATTGATCTGTGTTATCCCCAAATTGCGGTAAAAAGTCCATAAATGCCATATTATCCCCTATATCAATGCGTAATTAACAGCTTTGTAACCATCAGCCATTGTAATAACTGCTTCAGGCATGATTGTTTCAACTTCATCAGCCATAACACCCACTTGTAATTCTTTTGGTAAATCGTGACCATCTTTGTAATGATATGTGTAAATACCAATACCTAAATCATGTGTACCAATGCGTTTAATATCTTTTTTCAATTTACGATCAGATTTAATATATGCACTACCTAATGTACCACCAAGATTCATAAGTCCACCTAAGAATCCACCACCAGCAGCTTGTTGAGCATTGTAAGCATTAAGTTGATTTTGATATTGAGCATTTGTAGCACCAAGTAAATCAGGCCCTGCTGTAGTAGCTTGTTGTGGTGTATTTGCAAACTGTGGATTTGCAACTTGAGTTCCTGTGCGTAACGCATTAATGACGTTAATAGGTTGCATTTGATTGTATGCTTGTTGTTGAAAGCCTTGTTGATTAGCAGCAAGACCTGTATTCATGCCTTGAACTACTGCGCTATTAAGTCTATCATTTTGGTTTTGAGCTTGTAATGTTTTAGCTTGATTATAAGCATCTGTACCTGCTGCAATACCTCTATTAGCTAATTGTTGTTCTAGTTGAGCATTTTCACGATCAAGTTGTGGTGAAAGTCTAGCCATAATAGCATCTTGATATGATTGACCAGGATTAATACCTGTTTGAGCCAATTTAGATGTGTCTACACCAGGTGTAGATAATACTTTATTAGCATAATCTAAACCACTTTGTGCAGTTCCTAAAAGACCTGTATTAAGTGCTGTAGTTTGATTTAATAATTTTTGTTGATCTGGTGCTAATGTTTGTGTAGCGGTATATAAAGTATTACCGTATGGATCAGTACCAGGATTAGCTGTATATGTTAAATTACCATAAGGTGTAATTTGGTTAGTACGGTTTGCAGCAGCAGTTGCTCTAGCAGCTTCTAAGTTACCAGCAGCAGTTTGTTGGGCAGCACCCACATAATCTGGTGGTGGTGGAGCAGATCCGCCTTTACCACCGCCATAAAATGTAAAATAATCATTTAACGCAGGCATTAACCATTTAAAATCTAACAATTTCATACTTTGTCCTTTATATATCTATCTTTAAGTTTTAACCACTTACATTCATCTTTAGACATGGTATAAACAATACCATCTCCATTTGGAAAATAGTCTTTAAGCAATGCTTCTTTCTTAAATCCTAAATGTTCGTTTACTTTTTGAGCTTTTAGGTTAGCTGTAGATACTAACCCTTTTAACTGTTTTACTTGTAATGTATTAAACGGATAATCAAATATTGCAAAATAAAAGTGACGTGATACATGACGTGGATTGTCACATCTTGAATGAATTGCTATACTTGAACCTGTATAACTATCATACATAACACCTACTATTATTTCATTATTGTAATTTTGTCCTATAGCTTGGCAAAGATGAGTCCATGATCCGCCAGCTTCTTGGCAAACCCATTCTCCCACTTCTTGACCTTGAATTATTATAGTACTGCACCTTTTTCTAAAACTAAATCTGTTGATACCCATCTTACATCTATACCTTGTGATGCTGTGCTTACAATAGGCGCACCGTAATAGCCAACGCCATTAATGCCTTGCCATTGTTGTAATACGTTTAATCCACCACCCCATTTACCTGCATCCCATAAAGCACTATCCCATGTTCCAGATGCTGTAGGTGTAAAGTTAAGTATTGTAGTAGGTGTATTTAAGTTAAAATCAACATTAATATTTGCATAAATTGCAGGGCTTCCAGACGTTCTAAAAATGGGTTTAGCCATTGTAAAACGTTTTAATTCACCTGGACTATTAAATGATGAAAATGCTTGTAGTGCATTAGCAGTAATATTACCACCATTATCTGCATTTGTGTACCATGCACGACCTACATAACCATCTCCACCAAAATAAGGTTGATCGTTATATAGCTCCCAACATGTAGCGTTCCATCCTGTGTAATTACACCAGTTTGTAGTAATGGTATTCATAGCATATTGCGTAGTTTGTGTAGGATCAGGTACATTTAACCATAATTGATTTTCTTCTGGATAAAACATTATTTGCCATCCAAAATTAGAACCATAATTAGATATAGCTTCTGATACAGCCCATTGTATTTTGTCTGTAATAGCTACTCTAGGATCAAGCCTAGATGATTGTAACTCTGAAGCTAATGGTGTAAGACCATCTTTACCTAGTAATAGTAAGTCACCACCATATTTATACATACAACGAGTGCCTACTGGTGTTCCTAAATCCCATACTCCTGCTAATGCAAAGTCATTATCTGGATCTGAACCTTTATATACAACTACTTGACCTTTAGATGTATAGATAGCATAGTAATCATCTACGCCATAACCTGCATCTATTGTCCATGTTGCATGCTGTACAATATTTCCACCTTTGTAAGCAAAAGAGCTTAAATCTAATGATTTAGCTAAACCGCCTAATGATAATGTAGGTAAATACCATATTTTTAATGTGCTAGTTTGTGTAAAAAATACTCTATTTTTAAATACAATTGGATTGTTTAAAGTAGTAGTAGTTACACCTGTAATAGCTGGTGTGGATGCACCTGTAATAGATGTCCATGTTGTTCCATCATATATATAAGGGGTATTTACGCCATTAGCCATATATAAATATGATCCGCCAGCAGTAGTAATATTACAATATTGCCAACGTGAATTAGATAATCCTGATAATAATGCAGCACCTACTGCACCACCATTAGTAACGTTATACACAGCACCATTAGATATAGCTAAAAGTTTACCAGAAGTACCGCTTTGATAATTCATAAGCGTGTCTACTTGTGCAGGTAACCCTGTAGCCCATTTACTATATCCATTTCTTAGAATAAGCTCTGTAGTAGCAGGAAACCAGTTTGTAAGATACACTGCATCTGTTGCAGGCATATCACTAAGGCTATCTCTTGCGTTCCATCCACCGACTGGTGCTGGTAATGATACGCTTCCTGATGATTTTCTTTTTACTGGAAACATTAATTATAGTCCTTGAATGGGCTTAATCCTTGTGATCTTCTTAAATCTGCAAATTCTTGTGCTTTTTGTCTAGCAGATGGTGTAATGTTTTGCTTTTGAACAATTTGAGCTAATTCATTTGCATTTAATGTAGGAACAATAGATGGAAAATCACCTTTATCATCACCAATAGATAATTCTGTTACTGCTTCACCTTTAGGATTGTAATGAACACCTTGCCATCCTGTAGTTTTAGGCATCATTTGACCACCATAAATTCCATTAGGATTCATATAAGCTCTTAATCCACCACCATTAGCATTTGGATTTTGAAATGGATTAGGGTAGTTACCTACGCTTAAACCACCTTGTTCTGGTTGTGCGCCTTGCAATAGTTGTGCTAACTTTAAAGTGTAGTTATCCATAACTATTGTCCGTAGTTAGCGTCAGGGATATTCTCAAAGCCAATTAAGACTGATCCTGGTACTGGAGCAAAGCTTAATGTAGCTGATCCAGAATCGTTAGCCTTAGCAAAGCTTAATTGTTGTAAGTAATCTCTTGTAAATGCTGTTGCGTCAAAACCTTTAATCTCAAAGTATTTCTTTTTGAGTGCTGTAACCATTAAACGATCAGGGAATATACAAGTATCTGAATCGTTTTGGAAAGATGTTTCTGGTACGCCTGCGGCTGTTGTAGCCCATGCGTTACTCATGTATTCAAAACCTAAATATTCACTTGTATTCATTGCAGGCCATACTTGGAAGTATCCGCCTAAGATTCTGTAACGGATTCTAGGGCCTGTTGAAATATAGCTAGACTTTAAGAACTGCCATTGTTGCGCACTTGTAGGGCCTAACATTTCCCAGCGTTTAGACTTGTCGTAATGTGTACGATCTACTTGTCTATCCCAATCGCTAGGTAATGGGTATTTAGCTTGTGAAAAATAAAGTGTATATACACCGCTTGTAGTTGCGGCTTGTGATAATGTAAGTGAATTAGTGCCTGTTACGGTATTAACATAAGTATCTTGATTGATACCTGTGCCTGTTACGATATATAGGTTACTTAACCCTGTGGTTGATTCTACAGTTGTTACATTGACAGAATTAGCCACAAGGGTACAAGTAAGTGTTGTATAGACTGTATAAAAACGGTATTCTTTGTCTAATGCTTCCCAGTTATGATCTCTTTGAATCTCATATCCTACTGAGTTTATAAGAGAATAAATTTGAACAACATCTGCAGATGTATTACCTACAACTTGCGTAGGCTGAGTTAAACCCATTTCACCTGTAGCTTGCTGAACGAGTTGCAATAGAGTTGATGCCATTTATTAGTCCTTTTTAGGTTCTTTCGTATCGGCTTTGACCTCAGTTTTATCTTCTGATTTAGCTTTTTCTTCTACCATTTTTGCTAGTCTAGTCATCTGATCTTTAAGATCAGCAATTTCTTGCTCTCTTAATTTAAGTTCGTCTGCCTGTCTTTGTACAAATGATGAATCTTTTGCGTTTTCTAAAAACGCTTTAGCTTTATCTCTTAAAGCTAATGGTGACATACCTGCTGTCATACCGATTGCCATAAGTTGTTGATCTGAAGCTGCTGCCACTTGTTCTACAGTGTAGAACTTAAAGTGTTTTAATTCTGTAGCTTGTGCTGCGTTAAGGATAGGCCAATCTCTTAATATTGTGCCTTGCACGTTATCAGGATTGTGGTTGCCATCCGCTTTTTCGTTTAAATACATAGACCATTGTGTAGGAAATTGTGATTTATGTGAGTTATTCACAAAAGTATCAATAATACTTAGTTGATTTCCTGGTATTTCAATTCTAACAAAGTCAGCCATGTAGCTAATTGGTCTACCTTCTTTATTAGTTAGAAAATCGTTTTGTAGTTCTTTACTATAAAATCTTACTGCTAATGCGCCTGTTTCTGACATTTAATTCTCCAAAGTAGTTTGGTTTGTCAAGCATACTCACCATGAATATACTTGAGAAACCCCCCTATTGCTAGGGGAGTACTTATTACTATACTGAAGCCTTGCTGAACCAACCATAGTCACCTGATACCATAGCTGTAGCTGGAGATGTATAAGAACCACCTGTAGCTGCAACTAAGAAAGTTGTTGTGTTGATATCGCAAACAGTTGTTGATGCTGTGATAGTAGCATTAGCCTTAGCAAATACATAACGTAAGCCATCTGATCCCCATACTTGAACGCCAAGTAATTGGTTTACAGGGTAGCCTAGTGCAATATTTGCGGCTGTTACTGTGTTAGTTAAATCAATTCCCACTAAAGGGGTTACTGAAAAAGCCATGTTATATTCTCCCTTTAATTAAGCTGTGAGGACACCGTTAAATTGTGCGCCTGAGCTAGTAAGATTACCTGCCCAACCGATTAATTTAACAATAGCGTCTTGGTTTACAGATTGACGTTCACCACCGATTGGCACAAAGTTTCTGTCTTTGTGAGGGCGGAAGAAAATGTAGTCTGTGTTTAAGAAATACATGTGGTTAGCTGGTTCTTGCGCACCAATACCGCCACCTAGTACCACGTCAGCAGATGTACCGCCACCGTAGAATTTGAGTGAAGCGAAACCTGAACCGGCCATTTCTGGATCAGTTACACGTTGGATTGCTTGTAAGCTATTTACATATAGGTTGTAGTAGTTGTTATCTGCAACGATTAAGTCAGCCTTATCAGTACCACGAACTAGCTTGATAGCTAATTGAGTCATGTAAGATTGAATGTTAGCTGCTGAAACTGCTGCACCACCGTTAGTTACGCCAGAGAACGCTTGGTTCTGCCAGAATGACCATGTAGCACGATTAATACCACCGTAAGTACCTGATGTTGGTGCATCTGCAACTGCTGCAGCTAAACCAGTTAGGTTCTTACCACCGTTACCAGTACCATTACCATAAAGGTCAAGGTTGATACGGTTAGCTAATTGTGCTTCTGCTACTTTGATACGACCTTCTAGTAAGTCAATGATTGCTTCCTTACCAGAGTTTTGTAACATTTCAAGACCAGAGATAGTAACTGCTGAAGCGTATTGAGCAATGCTGAATTGAGCTGCAGAAATTGGGCTATTTGGAGAAATGTTTAATGTTTCAAAGCCACTGTATGAACTTGTGTTGTTTGTTGAAGAATCATTGTACATGATTTCTTCTAAAATGACGTTACCGCCTGAAAATGGGCGTACGTTACCCTTTGACTTCAATTTTAATAGAAGCGGATTATTGTTAGTTACGTTGTCAGCTAATTCACCAGAACGAGATTGAATGGTGGTAGCGATAATGTCACTAACTGAAGAATTGGCAAATGCCATAGTAAAACTCCTTTGTTAGTTTAATTAAATATTTTCGCTAGAAAAAGTGTCTACAATAGACGCTAATTGGTCACGAAGATTATTGCCTTTACCACCTAGATTCATTGTCGCTGTAGGCGAGCTTGACTTAGGGGATATAGCCTTAGCTTTGACTAGGGCAAGTTTACTTTTCTGCTCTGTTTGGCTAGAACGAGTCTGTTCAGACTGTACCTTTTGCCAAATGTCATCATGTAAACGAATTGCTTTGTCGTAAGCAGTATTCAAGTCAGAAGCCATATTGTTCTGGAGTAATCCAGCCATAATTTCTCTGACGTCATCAAAGTAAGGTTTGTCCTTACTGAAAGATTCGATTTCACCCTTTAACTGGGTTTGTTCTATTTGTTCTTGTTGCGATTGGAATTGTTGCCATTGATTCTTAATCTGGCTTAATTCCTGTGCGATCATAGAGAATTGTGGGCTAGCTTGTTGGCCGCCAGTCAATCCATTTAAATCAACACCATAATCGTTTGCTAATTGCGCAAACATCTGTAATTTTTGGTCAGGGTTTCCAAATACCAAAGTCTGATGTGCAGTACCTAAGCTATTAATCCATTGTGCTGGATCAATACCATTTTGTTGTAGTGTAGGAGCAAATTTCTCCATTGTAGAAAGAATAGGCTGTGCTTGATCCCATTGGCTCTTGTAAGTAGAAACACCTTTAGCAAAGTCTGCTTCACGTTGAGAAATATAATCCTGTAATATAGGATCTAATTTACCCCATGATTCTTCATAGTCTTTTTTCCATGAAGATGGTCTTGGTTTAGCAGATTTAACCTCTGCTACGACTTCTTCTTGGACTTCACTTGGTGTTTCTTCTGTAACTTCTTCTTTAGTGCTTTTAAACTTACCTGATTCATCCCTAGGTTTGTCTGATACTTCTGTTTCTACAACTTCTGGTGCTGTTTCAACTGTTTCTACTGCACTTTCTATTTGGTCACGCAAAGATGGCGTTTCCAGAGTAGTCTGGTTTTCCATTTAAAACTCCTAGTTAATTATGCTGATAAGTTTGCAAACCAGTTACCATCTCCTAATGAGATAAATACTGCTGATTTAAGTGTTGCAATTGATAGAGCTGCATCTGCTGAACCACCATTAATTTTGAAACCTGAAGCAGGCCAAACTTTAATTGTGTTAGCTGATGTATTAGCTATCCAATATTTGTCACCTGGAGCTGAATCTGATGGCAATGTTGGGCCATAGTTAGCTGTAGATGATGAATATTCAACAACTGATGTAGGTAATGTTTGACCACCTTGTGCTGCTGCTGTTGCTGTTTGTGCTTTTGTTACAAAACCAACAATAGCTTGAGCTGTTTGACCAGCGTTACCACTACCTTGAATTGTTTTTACTAATGCCATAATGTTCTCCTATTTATACCTTAGTTTTTCATAAACCTGACGTGCCACTTGCTCTTTCAACTGACCACCGTCAGGCTTCTGTGGTCTTGCTGAACTCTGCTCCGCCACTACTAAATTGTGACGTTTTAAATGCTCTTTATGTGCTTTACGACCTTCTATTATCTCACCTGTCACCATAGACCTGTAAGGTTGATAATCAGCCATAATATAATGTGAATTTACCTGTTCTGTATAGTATTCGTCAGCAGGTATAAGCTTATGTGTTATTGGATCTTGTATATATCTAGCCATATTATGCCCAAGGCAATGGTTGTTCTGTAGCTGTTACAGGTGGATGCGATTGAAAATAGATGTCATTAGCAATCTGTGCTTCATAATCTGTGACTGCTTTAGATCCTATAGTATTTTGTATCCATCCTATAACTTGAAATTCTTTTAATTCGCTATAAGGTATAAAATCTGATCCTTGTGGCAAGTTAAATTGAGTGCTATCGCTTACAGATGATGAATATGTAGCTTCTTTGCCTGTTAATGTCCAATTTGCAACTACTACTACGTCTGTAAAGTCATTTACTTGTGGTAGAGTGTACATTGCAGTTACTTTCCAGTCATAAGTTATCATATTATCCTTACATGAGAAGCAATATAGCTTCTTCATCTTCCCTTTCACGTTGCATTTCCATAGCCATATTAATAATTCTCTCGGCTATTTCTACATTTTGAGATAAAAGTCTAAAATCTATGGCACTTGTAGTTAAATACTTAGAATTGGAATAAGGCTGGACTAATTCTTTAATTTGCTCTACAACTTGTGGTTCATCTAGTAACGCATGTAAAGATTCTTTTACAGTTTGTCTAAATGATTTATTGTGCTTACGTTCTTTTTTTAATCCACCTCTAGTAACTGGATTAACATTGGGTATAACTGCGCCAACAATCTGGAAAGCATTACTTTGAAATGCGTTACTTTGAAATCCAGAATAATACATTATTCACTCGCTTGTTCTAATGTATTACCTTCTTCTAACCATTTTAAATAATCTTGATAATCTGTATTTAAAGGGTCTGTAATTGGAATAATCCAACCATCTGACCTTTCAATACACACATCTTTTATAAATGTATTAGTTGTTTTAATTTCTTTATATGTATATTCCATATTATAACTCTATGCTTAATGGGAAATAAACGCCATTAAAATTAATTGATTTATCATACCAAGTATTATCAGAACCAGTATTTTGCCAACCAACCCATGCAGATGAAGCCGACATAGTTCCCATACTTCCTCCAGAAGTATAATTATATGATGGAGTTCCAACTCTTGAACCTACAGACGGAGTTGCTCTCATTGGTGGAAAAAATACCATTGTATAAGAATCCCACAATTTAAAACCACCGCCCGGAGCAAAAACTGTTGGATAAAAGTTTTGATAATATCTCTGACAATTAATTAATTCTTGACCATAAAGTCTGCGTTCAAACGGTGTTGCTGTTGAGCCTATTTCTAGTTGTGCGTTTTCATATTGTAATGTATTTGTTGCTGTTAAAGCACCTGTTGTAAACTCTATTGCTATACCATTACCTGCGTTAGCACCTGCGTTAAAACTAAAACTATAATTAGTAGCTGTTGAAGTAACAGTAAGTGTACCTGTTGCTATAGATGTTTTAGCACTAAATGTATCACTAGTATTAGCATAATATGCTGTCCATGTTACAGTAGTAATAGATGAGCTTTTAATGGTAACTGAACCTACTACTGTTGTGCTTATTAAATCATAAGCATTAAAAGACTCTATACGTTGTCCAAATAACGTTCCTGTGTTAGATGCTGCACCTGTAAATTTATAAGCATATTGGTTAGGTGATGTTCCAGCAACTCTTTGACCTGTAATATTTGCACCTGTGCATGATCCATACCATCTATCTACTGTATAAGCAATTGCTGCTGCAGCAGTAAATGTTTGAGATGCACCTGCATTACGTTGGTCAATAGCAAAAGCACCATTAATTAGTCTGTTCTTTAGCACATAAGGTGACGCTGCGGCTCCTTGTAGAGATGAGTCGTTAAAGGTAACTCCGCTTGTGCCGTCTATAATCAAGCTCATGCTAGTTCCTTGTCTGTAGGTCTAGGTAGTGTATGTTCCCATTTAGCTATATAGTCGCCTTTACCGTCTGAGTCGTTTTGTAAAGTGATGACACCAGATGCAAAATCAAATGTTGATAATTCTGGGTATAAAGCTATAATTTTTTCGTATAAAGTCATTATGCACTCCTAATCATTGCACCAGAAAATGCTGTTGAACCCTCTGATGCATTTATTGTAGCAGTTCCTGTAGTTGCAATATAACCATACATTTCAATGTAATCAGTAGAACCGTTGCAGTATACAACGTCTGAACCAGTTGTTCCATAGAGAGCAGAAATATCTCCCTTTCTTCTATATATTGAACCGTTTTTATATATTGCACATATTACTCTTGTAACTACGCCAGTTGATGCTTGTGCATTTACACTTACATTAATTTGATAATAACCAGCTACTGTAGGAGTAAAGCGATAATTTGTAGCATTATCATAATTACTATTTGTATCAAAATCTTCTGTATTGCATTGAACTTTAGTCCAAGTTGCTGAAGATATTGTTTGTTGAGAACTTAAATAAGCACTAAACGCTGGGCCTGTTCCACCAAAAGTAGAACCTGTAGTAATTACAGTCCCACTTGTAGTAGGCAATGTTAGCGTAGTTGTGCCTGATACTGCTGGAGCAGCTATTGTGATAGCACCTGATGTATCTCCGCTAACTACTATGCTAGACATTATGCTGTTCCTTTAGGGTATTTTGCTTTTACTGCTTGACAAGCATCTATATATGCTTGAATTTGAGCTTGATCGCCTTTAACAATACCATCTAAATAGTCTTTAAAATCTGGGTATTCTTTTGCTCTTAATCTTTGATATTCTGTAGCTTTATATTTAGCCTCAAGTTTAACAATCTCTGCATTTACTTCTTCTAGTGTAGGCGGTTGTGTATTTGCATCTTGCCAAATAAGGGTATCGTATGTATCACCCATAAGACTAAAAGATGATGTAGGTCTTAAATTAGATATGGCTTTATTTATCATCCTTTTACCTCTATAGCTATAAGTGAAGATGCTCCTCTAGGAAAATAAGCATTATCAGTTTCACCTGGATTAAAATTAATGTAAGCACTACCAGATAAGTAATTTGGAGCGCCTTGAACTTTATAAGTAATAGCACTTGTAGTTGCAGGACTATCTAAATACATCATTGTTATTGGAGCACCATTTGCTGAACCTGCTGCATTTCCAGAACTATAAAATCCTCCAACTCTTGTTTTGTTACCTGCTGCATCACCTAAAAAAGTTGAAGTATTTCCACCTGTAAATTTAAAATATATTATTCTATCATCACCGCACGTAGATGTTAAATGAGCAATTAATAATATTTTATTAGATGATGATGACGGTGTAATAGTAACAGATAAACTTGTAATATCACTAAAGTTTGCGTTTACTCCACCTGTAGCTAATGTTTGTGTTCCTGTAAATATAGCTTGAGATGCTTGTAATACTGTTCCTGTTGGTAAACTAGAAGATGATAGTTTACCAGTTGCTGTTAATGTTCCTGCAAATGTAGCATTTTGTGATGTATCTATAGTTAAAGCAGTAGTAGCAGATGCACCTGTAGCAAACTGTAATTGACCGCTAGTATCCGCAGTCATGTTTAATGCTGTGCCTGATGTTGTTCCTGAACTAATTATACTTGCCATTTATAGTACCACCCATCTTGAGCCACTTGAAACTGTGACTGATTGTCCTGTTGCAACTGTAACTGGCCCTACACTCATAGCATTGTTACTAGCTGTAATTGTATAACTACTTGCAATAGATTTTGCATTAACTATTATACCATTAGATGCTACTTGTTGTGGTGCTGTTTGATCGCCTGTAGTGCTGTTATATGTAAAGCTAGATGATAAGGCTGGTGTTGTCGTTCCTTGACCATAAGGTACATAAGTAGATGTATATGTAACAGATGGTGCTTTACTGTTAAATGTTGTCCAGTCCGCAGAGCTTAACGCACCACGATTACTTGCTGAAGCAGTAGGTACTTGTAAAGTAATAACCGGTGTGGTTGTTCCTGTAGCTACTGTAGAGCTTAAATCTGTACCTGTTGTTCCTAATGTTAAAGCAGCAACGCTTGTGACTGTTCCTGAACCTTTACCATTAAAGGTATTCCAGTCAGTAGATGTTAAGTAGCCATTAGTTGTAGTATTAGCTGCAGCCATAGATATAGCTGGAGTAGCTCCACCGCTAGACACTACTGGAGCAGTACCTGTTACGCTAGTAACTGTACCTTGTGGATTTGATGCTGTTGTTATGCTTGTTACACGACCATAAGTATCTATAGTAACTACAGGAATTAATGTTGATGATCCTGTAGTACCAGCAGTTGCCACTCCACTAGCTAAATCAATGACAGGTGTATTTCCGCCTGTGCTTGTAATTCTACCTGTTGTACCTGATACTGATGTTACTGTACCAGATCCTTTATTATTAAATGTAGTCCAATCTGTACTTGTAAGGTAGCCAGATACGCTTGTAGTAGCTGCTGGCATAGCAATAGTTGGAGTTGTGCCACCTGTGCTTGTAACAGGGCTAGTTGCACCTACAGATGTAACATAAGTACCTGCTGGTTGTTTACCGTTAAACGTATTCCAATCAGTGGAGCTTAAATATCCGTTTGTGCTTGTTGTAGCTTGGCTAATACTAATTGCTGGAGTAGTACCACCTGATGATGCAATAGGTGATGTTCCTGTAACAGATGTAACTGTTCCTGCAGCAGGTGTTGTCCATGTAGGAGTTGCACCTGTGCCAGCAGAAGTTAATACTTGACCTGCTGTACCTTGTGAACCATCAAAGCTGGTTGTACCTGTTACACTAAAGTCTACAAAACTACCATTTTTAGGTGTTGTAGCACCTATAGTCATGTTATCTATTGTACCTACGCTAGTAGGATTTACTTGAACACTTCCTGATCCTGTTGGATTAATATGTACATGACCAGTACCAGTAGGACTAATATCTATTTGTGCATTAGAGCCATTTAAGTTTGTAGAAACATTTAATGAAATATTATCACCGCCACCAGCACCCATACTCATTTGAGTTGTGCCTGATGCGTTTTTAAGTGCTAAACCACCTGAATTTGTAGCTTGGACAATAGGAGTTGTAACACTTGTAGAAGCTGAAAGCGTAGTAAATCCAGTAGCCGCACCTGTATCACCGATTGTGACTACAGAGTTTTGCAATAATTTGCCAGTTGTAGTATCGTAACGAGCAATAGCGTTATCTGTTGCGCTTGCTGGGCCTACTACATCACCACCTAAAGATGGACTTGAATTTGTAATTACACCAGTTGCATTATCGTAACTAATGCCTGTGCCAGCACTGACAGAAGTCCTAGCCCTAGCAGTTGTAAAGTATTGGTTTGTGCCTTCAGCAACATCAGTAGTCGTTAATACTACTGTTCCTGTGTATCCGTTTACGCTTGTAACAGCGTCTGTATTGTCAATCTTTTGCCATGCTGAACCGTTATATACAGCCCAATCGCCTACTAACCAATCTGTAATACCGTTTAAGTTTGTAGAGCCAGCAACATTGACTACATAATAGTAACCTTTTGTGCCTACAGATGATGTTAGCGTTGGAGTGTTAGTGCTTGCGTTCCATGTACCTTGATAACTTAATGCACCTAATACTGCTGCAGGAAGCTGACTAACAGGAACTGTACCGCCACCATCTAATGTAGCAACACCTAAAGCAACACCTTTTTCTGTAGTAGGAATATATCCTGTTACAGTTACGCCTGACATTGTGCCACCAGTAATAGCTACTGCATTAGCATTTTGCGTAGACATTGTTCCTAAGCCAGTAATATCTGTGCTAGGTACTGTAGAACTTGCTGTAAATGCTGATGTACCGTTACCCTTGACATAACCTGTAAGAGTTGTAGCACCTGTACCACCGTTACTAACACCTAATGTGCCTGTAAATGTGTGATCGTTATTCCAATCACTTGGCAATACAATATCAGCTAAGACTGTGCCAGGCGGAAAGTTGCCTAATGCAATCTGAGCATCTAAGTCGGTCTGTGTCCAATCCGATATGGTATCCGTCTTGGCATGCTTAATCGTTATTGCCATTATTGAACGCCTATAATTTTACCGTTTACATCTCTAATAACTTGTTTAGGTTTAGTCATGTGATTCACTAGCATTTCATGTGCAGCTTGTTGTTGAGCTACTAAGTTTGCATTAGCTTCTTGAGCCATCATATTTGCATTTACTAATGTTGCCATACTTGAATTAACATCATTTAATAAGTTTGTGATGTCATCTGGTAGTTTAGGATTGCCATTTTCATCTATATGAGTAAGTGGATCTTGTGGGTTAGTAGACATATATTGTGTTTTCAATTTAGTCTTAGCATCTAACTCAGCAATCACAATCTTAGTTTCATTTTCTAATTGTGTTTTCCATGTATCGTATTCTAATCTTTGTTTAGCTAAGGCTTGATCTAGCTCTGCTTTATGCTGACGTTCTCTCATGTCATTGTCAGCTTGAGCTTTTTGTTTCTGAGCTTCTAATTGAATTTCGTGATCTCTAGCCTGTACTTGAGATTGTAACTCAGCTTGCCTTGCTTGTGCTTCCATTTGTATCTTCATTATTTCTGGATCAGGCGGTGGTGGTTGTGGGTTTTTAGATGCTTGTTTGATGTGATCTGCTAATGTATCAAACTCACCTTCTAATTCACGACCTACACGATAGCCTGTTACACCAAACTTGAGTAAGTCCATAAGTAATGGAGTAGCTTCTGCTGGCATAGCTTTAGATGCTTCTACTGCTTTTTGTAAATATGTACCTACTGCACCTAAAAACTCTACACGATCAGCCTTTTCTTGTTGCTCATCTTGGTAAAGCATAGAATCTGTAGCTACTTCAATACGGAATGTACGCATAGGATTGTTTTTAAGCAATTCTATAGCTTGTGGTACTAATGCTTGATCGTCTGGCATTAACTGTGCAACGCCACCAATCTTAATAAGTGTTTCTGGTTGGAATTGTCCGCAGATAACTTGTGCTTTTAGTTTAAGTATGTGTGAAGCATAGCAAGCCACAGCATCTTGGTATTCTTTTAAGCGTAATGATGCAAATTGACTCTTAATTTGAGCTGATGTTGCAGTTTCTATAACATTAGATTGGCCACGAATAATGTCAGATATACCAGTAATATCGTAGATTTCTTGCTTAATCTGTGCCATAGCTTCATAAGCATTTTTAAGAGCCATAGCGATAGGTGTGATGTCCACAATATCAATAGCACCTCTAAGACCTTGTTTCTCAGAGAAAGCAGGCCAGTTCTTAACAGGGATAAGTGTATTGTTTTCACCTTCGGTAAATAAGCGTTGTAATGTTGGTTCTGATGCGTCATATACACCACGAACTTTTAATGCGTCTATAAGGCCAGAAATGCGTGTAGAGAGTATGTCTAAGGCATTAGCTTGATCTTGATAGAGTGTGAAGTCTGGGATTGGTACAAGTGATTCGTTAGTAATAGTTGAGTAAAGTGGTTTAGGGCATGGGAAGAATTCTTCTAGCTCTAACGGATCATCTCTTTCATCTAAAATTTCGTTAAGTGATTTAGAGATCCACAATACTGTTTCAGTTTCACGATCCCATAGTTCAATAACTAGGCCTTTTTTGCCTATGCCATCTGAATCTTTATATTTTTGGTCATCTGGGCTTGAATCTAATGGTACTTTGTTACCTAATTCTTCACCAAAGCGTTCAACTAAAGCTTTGCGTGTCATATAGACTTTACGCCATACTTTGTTTACTTCATCCCATGTTCTTGCTGGCTCATGTCCAAAGTCTTTCCAATGTACATAGTCAATAGGTGCTGCTTCTGAATCTAAGTATTCTGCTGCTTCATCTGATTCTTCGTCTGATTCTGATGTTGAGTAGTCCATAGACTCAATCTTAGGCTCATAGCGAATCCATGCTGATCCACGACCACCTAAGAATCTGTCATATACGCTAGACTCTAAGCAGTGTTTAAGATCCTCATAATGAGTAATCTCAAAGTCCATGGCTCTTTCTAAGATCATGGATGCTACTCTACCTACTGGATCGTTGTCTTTAAATCTGCGTGATACATCTGGCTTAGGCATGCGTGAAAACGTAGCAGCTTTTAATGTCTGTACGTTAGCCCATAGCATGTTATAGCGTGTTTGAGTGGAATTGACCTGACGATCATCCCTATATCTACGCAATATCTTGTCAGTACGGTTCATCCATTTGGAGAACTCTTTGTCATACTGCGTGACAACATTTAGGTAAAGTTCTACTTTAGTCATACTTATGCAAATACCACAGTAGCACTAAGAGTACCTGTTACAACAATGTAAACACCTGATGTTGTAGAGATAGGCATTGGATACCATGTACCTGCCACTAATGTTACTGTATCAATTACCTTAGCTGTAGTAGTTGTAGTAGCACTATCATAGATAGTTACTGTTCCTACTGTAGATGTTGATGCAAAGATACCTAGTAAGCTAGTACCAAATGGACATACGTTACCTGTTGCTGTTAATAATTTATAACCACCTACGTTTTGATTTGTTCCTGCCATTTTAGATCCTTCCACCTTGTGTTTTAGGGACTGTATCCCATAATTCGTTTAATGTTACTTTTGTTTGGCCTACATGTAATCCTCTAGGCTTATCGTCTTTCTTATCCACCTTAGCTTCTTCTTGCCAACATACAGCTAGGTATCTAAATGCGTCACTAGCATGAGATGTCCAATCGTGTTTAGGTTTATCTCTGAATATCTTGCGATCCTCATCCCACTCACGTTGATATTGCTTTAGAGCTTCTATGCCATCAGCACAGTTCTCTTTGTCAATCCATACTCTTGGAAACATAAGTCTTGCAGCCTGAATACCATCCATCATAGATAGATTAGTAGTAATCCGCATATTTTTCCACTCAAAGTGAGTAGCTAACTGTTCTACAATAGATTTACCACCGGATGCTAAAGTTTTAGCTTTAGCGTCATGTGGCAAATGATGTAGACCAAACTTATAGGGTTTGGTAAGCACTTGCGCAGCATAGTGAGCTATTTCTTTACCACTTGAAGCATAATAGTCAATGACATGGACTTCACCATGAATGACCTGATAGAACCATATAGCAGTATCATCACTATATCCTAGATCCCATACTGTGTGTACAGGGACTTCTTTATCATACTTAACTTCTGTGATTCTGTTTTCTTGTTCGGCTTGGTATAACTCTCTACCCCATATAGCACCAGGTATAGCAGCATCAAAATCACATTCCATCTCTTGACGCCAGGCATCTTCAGTCATCTCGTTTTTCAGAGAATCATACTCGCTAGGCAGAAGTATATTACTTTCTGATGCAGTGATCTTGAGTGCCAACCATTCGCTACTTGTGGTAGCCCTGTTATACACTTCCCAGAATTGGTTGCGACCTTTAGGTGTGCCAATAATAATAGCTTTACCTTGTCTATCGGCTAACGCTGGGCGTATAACGTAATTCCATACTGACGGTTTCCAGTCACCATACTCATCAGCGACTAACAGATCAAAGAATAATCCACGCAAACTATCTGCATTGTCTGCACCAAATAATTGTATTCTTGCGCCATGCGCAAAATCTATACGCATTTCTGATTCATTTATTGTAGTGCCTTGTATAGACCTTGAAAAATATTTGAAATAATCCCAGCTAACTGATTTAGCTTGTCTATAAAAAGGCGCAATATAACCACCACGAAAGTCTGTGCGTTCTGTCATAAGTGCTTCTCTTATGAGATGATTTACACAAGCTACTGTTTTACCTGCTCTACGGTGAGCAACTACTACAGCCCATCTTTTGTTTGTATCGTGTAATGGGTAGAAGGCTTCTCTGGGAGAATAAGGTATTACTATTTCTTCCATGTGTAAATGACTTCACCACTATGTTCTGTGTTCTGATCTATTTGCTGTGTGGCCTTACCTTCTAATCTATCACCAATCTCTTTGAGTGCTGATACATCACCAGCCATAGCCTTGTCTATAAGAGCATGAGCTAATAAGTTTATGTTCTCACCTTGAGTAATAGCTTTTCTTACTGCGTCTGTCCATATCTTAGCTTTAGCAGCGTTGTTATTGCCCTTAGGTGCGCCACCTTTGTTCTCAGTTGATTCAACCTTTAAGTCTTTGTTTTCATTCATTTCACTAAAATTGGGGTAGCCCAATTCCTCGTTATTAGTATTTGTATTTTGTAAGTGCTTTTGCCATTTTTTTAGGATCAGCTTGTGAATCTTTAAAGTCTTGCTTTGTTGGTGCGCCTTTAGTTCCAGGTTTACGCATGTGTTCACCTGATCCAGCTTTAATTCTATCTTGTTTAGCGTGGATATTAGCCCATAAACCAGGTTTGTTTGTCATATGATATCTTTACTTTAAGTTTTCTAACTTGTAGATAGTGCGTAAGAATGTTTCTACAATCTCATCTATCTTGTTTTGTAGTGCTGTATCATCTTTGCTAAATGCTTTATAGCGATTAGTTTCTACATATTTAAGTTTTTCAGCGATACAGTATAGTGGTTCTTTGTAACCAGACTTTTCTGTAAGAATAGGTATGTTTAATATACCATGTGCGCCTTGTGTAATTTCTGCTAGATCATCTGTTAAGTCTAGTAGATCATCATAGAAATTTTGTAGAGCTTTATGTTGTGAATAGCTTTTAGTAGATAAGTGGTATCTATGTGCTAGTTCACGAGTTAAGAATAGTGTGGCTATAAATTCATTCATATTAGGATACCTGAGTGGCTTGTGGCATTTGTCTTGGGGATGCTAAACCTACACCGAATCTGTTTTGACCTTGTTGGTTCATACCTATTGGGCCTTGTGGTGCTTGGTTCATGTTAGGAATCATAGGCTGTAAGTTATATGAAGCGTTAGATTGTGGCATTTGCATATTACCCATCTGTGGGGTAGGATTGCCATATTGGCTTGGTGCTAACATGCTTGGCTGTGCTTGTGACATACCTTGCATAGATTGTCTAGGCATGTTTTGCATAGCATTACCTAACATCACATTGCGTGGTTGTGGTGTTGTTTGCGGTGATTGCATTGTTTGGAAGTTATTTTGTGGTGAACCGATCATATTATTTACTCATTAAAGCTTGCGCTAGTTTATGGGGATCTTTCTTTACGCCTTCTGCTGCTAATTTTTTAGCTGTAGCTTGTGGGATGCCTACTTTTTTAGCAATAGCAGGATTATGCTCTGCGGCTCTAAAAAGCTTATTCTGTTTGGCTGAGTAAGGCATCTTGTTCTTTCTGAAGTAATTTGGGTATATCTGTAGACTTTTTAGTTGTATCACCATCTCTAATACATTCAGGGCAAGTTGGATAGCCGGTATATTCATAGACATCACCGCAATCCTGGCATACTGTAATTTTCACTTGGTTTCCTGAGTTATAAATATAAAAAAAGCCCACGTTTTAAGTGAGCTTATGTGAAAGTAATAGATACAATTCTCCCACAACTGCGATTATACCAAAACTGACTATGCTTGTGTATTATATTTTAGGCATTTATACGTCTGCCACCAATGGTTAAAAGATTGTCCATAGCAAGCTCTAACTTAAATTCATAAGCAAATGGCTTTCTAGTCTTTAAAAAGCGTGTGTAAATAGCTTCTTGTTGTTCCTTGGGTAGTGAATGAATGATACTGTCTATAGTATGTACATTTTTTAAGTCTTGAGCTGACACCATATCTTCAAAAGCATCTGCTGTTGATTCTCCCCCTGAACTAAATCCTATTGCTTTTTTTGGAAAACCTAGCTTATGGCTATCATGTGCTTTCATATATAAAGCCCAATCCTCACATATACACAATAAGCGATCCATTGTTATCATTCATCCCACCTTGTTTTAAAATGCCACCATTGTTTTCTTAATTTACTTATTTTGTCGTAAACTCTTTTATTTTTGTCTGATTCACGAATTTTTACATGACGTTTGTGTACACCAAATAAACTTTTAACTCGATAAAGAATCACGATTTAACTTTTTCTTCTATAAGCCTGGCAAATTGCACCATGCGATCTACGCTAACTGGCTCATATCCTGTTGGGAATACTTTTTTGTATATAGCAATAATATCTTCTTGCGTCATGTTCCTATTTTCACTCCTTCACCGGCTATGGAACTGCTATGAAATGAATCTTGATCTGTGTTAAATCTTAAATTATGTTTAGTATCTTTTTCGGTATAAACTTGCGAGCCTGTTATTTGATCTTCTGTAAAGTTTACCTTATGGCCAAATATAGATTGTAATGGATGCGGCTTGGGTTTTAAGTAATATGTAATGTCATTGTATTTGTATGATGAAAGCTGATCTTCATTCCTAAGTCTAAACATAACCCATTTAATTCTATTGTAATGCACATCAAGCTTTTTAGACATTTCTTGGCAAGTCATTTTATCCTCGCCTATTGCTTCCATGACTGCATCTTTGTATTGATGGTAATACTGCTCTGTTTGAAATTTCAACTGACGTCTTTCACTTTACAATGCCACCTTTTCTTATCATCCTGAAACCATCCGTGAATGTGTATGGACCACCCCGCATCACGAACCGCACCTACATATTCATTGTTACCAATTTTAGTGGCTCTTGCGGACATATTTGTGGCTGTGGTGGTTTGAATGGCTAATACTTCTTTACCTTTTAAGGCTAGTATATCTATAAATCCAAATAGATCTTGTCGTATTCTTGCAAATGCGTTCCAATGTTCTACTATAGCAACGGTGTATCCTTCATCTCTTAACTTTTTAAGACTCAGTTGAGTCGGACTCGTTGCCAAATTGTTCTCCATTAGGTTTAGATATGCCATCTAAGAAACGCTTTTCTACTTCACCTGTAGATTTGTTTAGTTCGTATTCTGCAAAGTATTGATCGGCTGATTCTTGTAATTCTTTAAATGTTTCTTTACGTCTAAATATACGATCAAAGTTTTCTTCAAACTCTTTACTGTTCATGCGTGATTGTAATAAATCACCTGTGATTGGGTTTTTATCTGCCATAATTATTCCTTGTTACAAGAATTAACAATATAAACACAAGCTGCTTCAAAGGCCACAAAGATTACTGCAAAAGGTAAAAAGCATATACCTATAAATCCTACTAAATATTTCATTTTACCTCCAAATGGTTGTTAGTGAATAACCATCCTATAGTTTTTCTGTGCGCTTCTTCCCATGCTGCTATTCTATCATGTTTATCTAATGATTTGTCATTATCTATCATGTGGTGGCATTGGTGGCATAAGAACGCTATACGGTGATCGTGGGCTTTTATACCTGTACCTTTACCATCTCTTAGTTGATTACTATGTGCGGCCACTACAGTTCCGTCTTGCATAGAACACATCATACATGGTGCGCCATCTGCTAACTTTAATAGTTTAGGGTTTCTGTAATTCATGCAAACATCACTTGTTGTGTTTGAACAACACCACCAGCGTCATATCTTTTACTTTCGCCTTTTGGGTATTTATTAATAATTGGATAAGATAATAATTCTAACATTTGTTTTTTTTGTTGTTTGTTGCCACAAAAATATATGTATCTATGTTTTGGTTTTGCTTTAACTATTTCTATATTGTTTTCTTTAGCCCATTCTTTAGGTTTTGTTATACCCCTTGATGTTAAAGTTCTTGCATGTGTTTTTTTACCATTAACAATATATTCATCATCATGTGCAGTTACTGCACCTGTATATAAAAAATTAGTAGATTGATAAACATAACCAATATGGCCTTGACCACCATCAGCATAAGAAACAACTGCCATTGGTTTTGGCAACATAGCTAAACTTCTACCAACAATAAAAGAAGCTGCGTTTTTAGTTTTGGTTTCTATACACAATCTATTTAATTCTAAAATTTTATCTTCCCATCCTGCGCCAAGCATATGTTTTTGAACTTGTGGTGTTGGTGTTGGGCCATAAGTAACTACACCTACTAATGTGTCATTTTCATACAATCCAAAAGCATATCTTACTATTGGCATACGTTTAGCATAATGCTTTTCTAAAAGCCATGGTTTTGTTTCTTCGCTTTTAATAGGCATTACATACATTATAAATCCCATCCCCATCCCATAGTTTGCGCCCATATTTCTATTTGGTGTTGATATTCTGACATTTCACTTGTAGTAAGTTTGGTAGTAGATTTGATAACTTCACATGGAAAGCCACATATTTCTGTTTGTGATCTAAGTAACCGGTAAGACATAAGTTCGTGCATGTTTTGTTTGTCTATGCCTAAATGATTACCAATGCTTGTATAAAGCTCCCATAACCTTTCGTTTTGCTCTAAACTACGACTTGCTTTAGCTTCTACAACTGTTACACGCCATCTTTTAGTCCAATCAAGTGATCTTAATTTTATAATCAGATTTTCTAGGTTGCTTTCTACTAAATTCCATTTCAGCATGATCCCATCCTTTACTTTTAAATGTTTGTCCGTCTTTGGAAGTGGCCTTATATTCTACGTTACCAAAATGCTTTTGTATAGACTTTAAAAATTCATTTATGCTCATGGGCTTTCCTTGTATCGTAATCCTTTAGCATCAAACCAAAAGTTAAAACTACCTTCCCATTGTGCGTTTCTCTGCTTCTGAACAAACACCTTGCAGTCTGGAATAATTTTAAGTTCGTCATCAGATGTTTTGCCTTCATCAATTAATTTTTCCTTATAACGATTGCGCCATACACATAAGATTGAATCTGATAAATTACGAATATGAGAGCTGCCCATCAAATCTGTTGCATCAGGCACTTCTGTTTCATCTTTCATCTTACGAGTATGAGCTACTAAGAATACATGAATGTTTAAATCTCTACATGTAACCGCCAGTGAATTAGTCAGCCTTTTTTGTGCATCTAAGGATTCTTCACTCACATCCTGAAGCTTCATTAAACTATCTATTACAAATACATCACATCCTAAAATATGTTTTCCATAGTGTAATGTAGCAATCATATCTTGAGATGTTGTTGTACCTGTTTGATCGTAGATATATAACTTATCTGCAGCTCTACTACAAAACTTTCTTATGTAATCATCTGTAGGTTCTGGTGATCCTAATGCTTGTGTAATCATACGAGATAATGTTAATACTGGTCGCATTTCTAAAGACGCTACTAAACATTTAGTACCTTGTCGCATCATAGACAAGATAACTTGTGATAACCACATTGACTTACCATGACCAGAAGGCCCTGTAATTATCGTAAGTTCAGCCATCCGAACACGAAACTTATCTTCCGTCTTAACCCACCCCAACGATTTACCAGAATGAATTTCCTCACCGAAATACTTGATGACATCATCAGTAAATATGTCTGTGCTTTTAACTTTAAACTCTGCTTGAGAATATCCTTCATTGTAAAACTCCTTAACAGTTTCTTGGGTTACTGTGAGCTTTTCTATTACATCACCTAAATTCATACTCCGCCTTCCCATGCGTTTTTAGTTTTAACAGTTTCTTCCACAGGATCATTCCACCTAGACTGATTAATATAAGTTGTAGTGGCTGGCACATAACCTTCTTTCCATGACTTAGTATCTTTCATTTTTTTGATATGGTCAAGTATTTCATCTTTAATCTCATACAATTTTCTACTACGCCATTTTTCTTCACATTTAGTTTTAGATATTTTACGAGTTGGATATATGTCCCAAAATTCTATAAAACTACTTCTGGACAACACATATATATCTTTATCTCTATCTATATCTCTATCTCTATCTAGTATAGACTTTGTATAGTCACACTCTATTATCCACTTACTCAATGATTTTATTACAGAATTTATAAATTCTATAGGGTATCTTAACCGATAAGCAATGGCCTGATCTTCAGGTAAATAACCATCATATTGACTAGCTAAACACCATAATTTGATTAAAATAGCTTGTTGATCGTGAGTCATTGCATTAAATTCAAAATCTTCTAATAAGTCAATTCCGTATAGTTTGAACCAGGGCATTTTTTTAGTTTCATCTGCATGAGTCTTTGGTTTGTAATGTTGGAATTTATCCCAGTTCTTAACTTTGTATTTCATGTAAACTCCTTAAAATAAACATTCTTCATATAATTCTGTGATTGGCACAGACTTTGCTTTAGGAATAACCTGCAGCTTACAATTAGGCCTATTCTCAAGAAACCATTTTGCAGATGCCCTATTACTAAAGGCTCTAAGCGGCTTGCCATCAAATTCATCTAATATAATAAAGCGCAGATAATCCATGTGAAAAACATTAGCATAGTTAAATTCTATATGCAAACTATTTTATTTCTATTATTTATTAAATAATGCTTGACATGGTTCAAAATGCCATTAATATGGGTATTGCAACATTTAACCCTTAGGAGAATTACATGAGTATAAAAACAATGATAGTAACAGCAATAGCATTTTGGTGTTATGTGGCATTATGCCTATATGTAATTGGTAAATTGTCAGGAGCAATATAATGGAAAGACATTTAGATCCTGATGCTTATTTAGACGAAATGGAACGTCTTGAACAAATGGAAGAAGAAGCGCAACATAAACTAGATCAACAGGAGAAACATGATGACTAAATTTATTGTTTGCTTTATGATTGTGTTTGTATCATACTTTGCCTGGAGAATTATATGTTAAGGCCGTTATCAGAAATAATTAAAGAATTAAAATTAATTAACCAAGATTTAAAAGATCATAACGATAGGATGGATGCTAAATATGGATCAACTGATGTTTTACCAACAAGTGATGCAAGAACTAGAAATGATGGAAGCTGCCCTTATAAATGTGAAGGAGAAAACGAATGAGTAAACCAGGCATAATTGAAATTCATGGTAAAGAATACAAAACAGTTGCTTTAAGAGTCAATGAATTTAGAGAATCAACTATTTACAAAGGATGGTCTATTATGACTGAAATTGTAAAAATTGATGATGACCAATGTGTAATAAAAACTCAGATTGTTAATCCTGAAAGCAAGATTGTAGCTACAGGCCATGCGCAAGAATTTCGTAAAGCATCAAGAATTAATGGTACATCTTATGTGGAAGTATGTGAGACAAGTTCAATTGGCAGAGCACTTGCAGTTTTAGGCCTTGCGGGGACTGAATTTAGTTCAGCAGATGAAGTTGTTAATGCTATTCACCAACAAAACAATCCAGTTAAGGAAGTGGTTACTGCAGCTCAATTAACGGTTGCTAAAAACAAACTTGTAGAAGCTAGTAAAGAAGGTAAACTTAAAGAAGCATTTTTTGCTTTAACACCAGCAGTTCAAGAAGAATTGCGTGAATATGCTAATGATCTTAAAAAGTCTGCATGAGTCACTTACTAGATAATCGTAGGCATAACATAGTAACAGCATCTAATGCTTGGGCTTCTGTCAATGAAAGACAAAAGCTCTGGCGTCAGATGACTATGCGTGAACCACCTTTTGAAGGTAATGAAGCTACTGCATGGGGTAATTTACATGAGAAAGATGCTTTATCAGCTTTTGAAAAGGAAATGGGTGACTTTTGTATGCCTGGCAATAAGCTTATAGTGCATGATACTTTGCCTATGGGGGCTAGTGCTGATGCTTATTTTAATGATGATCCAGTAGAGCTTAAATGCCCTTTTAGCATGGAGTTTTATCCTACTATGCCTGATCGTTATTATTATCAAGTCCAAATGCAAATACATTGCACCGGTAGAAATCAAGGATGGTTTAGCGTATGGACACCTAATGGCATTACAGTTGAGCTAGTAAAGAAAGATGATAAATGGCTTGACTGGTACAAGCCTTTATTGTTAGAATTTATGGAGTTTGTAGAAACAGATGTAGAACCAACAAGATGGAAACGTAAACCAATTTATACTAAGGAGTAATATATGGCAGAATCATTTATACCTAAACCAGGCGTTGCATATTTAAGACCTAACACAAGAAAGACTGAAGATTGGATGGCGGATTATCAAGGCACTATGATTACGCCTGAAGATATTCAACCTAATACACCGTATTATATTAATATTACTGATAGGCCTGAAAAAGGTGATTTAAAATTTAGTCTTGGTAAGCAAGTGATTCCAAGAACACAAGAATCTGCTAAGGGTGCAGATGTTGAAGATAGTGGAGATGTTCCTTTTTAAAGGAGCATCCCCATTATTTATAACTATTTATTCATTACATACATGGTTACTTCAAATCCAAAACGCATTTCTGTTGCTGCTGGTGTTGTCCACATAATTGCTCTCCTTTCTTTTATAATGTTTGTATTATACTGCTACCGTAGATTTAGGGTAACAGTAAAATCATTAACTAGGGGTATGTAATATATGGAAATGACAAATATGGAATTGGATATAGCTTGTTATGCTACTGCTGTTTATCACGAAGTAAATACTCGTTCATTAGAAGAAAAGGTAGGGGTTATCAATGTTATTCGCAATCGTTTGCATAGTGGTCGCTGGGGTTATTCTGTATGCTCTGTCGTTTATGCTAATAATCAGTTTGCTGTGCAAGATGAATCCCACGATCCAGTTGATGAAAGGGCGTATTTGGAGACTAAACTATTGGTTATTGATACGATTGTTTATAATAAACATGCTAACCCAGTTGCAAATGCTTTATATTTCCATGATGACTCGATACCGCCAAAGAAACAATGGTTCGGTAAACGCAAAAAAACGCACATAGGAAGGATGGTATTTTACTAATGAATACAGTTTTAGCTTATTTGTACGAAGAATATGATGTTAAATCAGGTGATCTTATAAAGTCTTATTTATGGTCTTTTCATCCTAATCAGCTTTCATATTTGAATGATCTTAAAAATACGACTCATCATATTAAAATTACACCACTTGTGGCTGGTAAACCTGTAGAAGAATACAAAGGTTTATCTAAATATGATAGTAAGAAACTTGCAGAAGCTCATGGTGGTTTATAATGGGATCGTCTTATTCAGTAGCTAGAGAAGAACAACAGGCTTTAAAAGTAAGAGAATATATAAGAGCCAATCCTGCATCCAATTTAAAATCTATTATTCAAGATTGTGGTGTAACACGTTATAGATTAGATTATTTATATAGAACAGGGCAGATTAGGTTACCTATGCCTACACCTTATGGAGAACGTAATGGACTTTTTAGAAAAACTAGTTGATTGGATTGTATGGGGTTTAATTATTGGTGGTATGGGTTGGTTAGCGTTTGGATGTTATACTTTGATTGATTTATTTTTTATAAGGGGATAGATATGGTTGATATGGTAAACAAACCGCCACATTATTTAGTTGGTGGGATTGAAGCGATTGATATTATTAAAAGTCGTTTAACTAAAGAAGAATATATTGGTTATCTTAAAGGATGTAAACTTAAATATGATTTACGTTATCCATTTAAAGATCATCCAGAGCAAGACTTAGAAAAGTCTGATTGGTATAAAAATAAGTTATTAGAAGCTACAAGGGATGAAGTGGCTGTAAATCCACCAGAAATTGATGCTCAATTGCAGCGTATTGAAATGGCAGATGATTAAGTACCTAGATTTGGTAATTACTACACGTTTAGTAGAAAGCCTAAAAATACTAAACTTATTACATCCTCTAACGTAGGCTTAACGGTACTCAAAACGCACATAAAGGGCTGTTTAAGCCCTTTTCTTTATTTAGTGAATGGTATCATCATCTTGATTAAGTTCAGCGTATATAGATAGTTCTTCGCCACTTATTTCTATGTATGATGAATCTGAAAGTTCTAAGATAATAATATTATCGCCATAGTCTAATTCGGCTGACACAACAGTTTTACCTACAAGGTGATCGCATATTTGTTGTGCTGTGATTGCCATAATTGTCCTAAACTATTTTACCTATCCAACGCCCAGATGTATTTAATACCATAGGCATGAGCTTAGGTTGTCCATCAATAATAACGCCACATCCTACAATAAATCTACTTTTAAAGTTTTTAGCATAATCAAATGCCATAGATTTTTGATGTATTAAGCAACCCACTTGCATACCCCAAATAAGTGCGTCAGGGTTAGAATAATAATTAATACTGAATTTAGTATGATAATGGCCTTGCACCGTACTCATACCATATTGTTGCGCTACCTTTAAAACGTCTGCTGACATGCCATGCGTAAAGAAACATCTGGAGTTGTCACTTAAAGTTATGGTGTGGTCATCTACCCATTGCCAGCCTTTTCCAACGCCTAGGAACTCATTGTAATGCTTTAGGTAAGCTTTAGGCATACCATACTTTAATGCTCTACGATAAACTAATGAGCTGTGGTTACTATGCACCAAGATCATTTGTGGGAATATCTTTTCTAATGCTTTAACGTGTTTTTTAGCTTCTTCTAGCTCATGTCCAGCAGAGTATAAGTCTGGATTATGTTCGTGCATAGAAATAGCATGTTGATCTAATTCGTCACCAATGTTTACTACATGGTCAAATTTAAACTGTCTTTTAAGTGCTGTAAGGAAGGCTAATGCGTCTGGATGATGATATGGAATGTGCATATCAGATATTACTAAAACGGATTTATATTTCGCCATTACTATACCCCTAGTGTTTAGTTAAAACATTATACACCAAGAAATAATTTGCGTTCATCTAATCTTCTGTTTTTTAAACCTTTTAATTCTGTTAAAACGCCTTTAACTCTAGCTTTACAATATTTTAATAGCGATTCCATAGCAACTTCTTTATCGCCACGAATAACCGCTTGACGGAAGGTGCTACGCTGAAATAATCCCAAACCATGATTGAAGCTAAAACTAACGCAGCAATCAAACTGACCTTGTGTAAGTTGCACGTTAGGTAGCATCTTAAGTACTCCAGTTTCAAACTTTCGTAAGTCACTTCTAAGTAAGGCATCTATTTCTTCTCCTGTGAAAGTTTTATTCCAGCTATTATGGAGTTGTTTACCGTCACCAATGAGGTGTCCAACACCAACAGTCCACAGCCCTGCAGGACAAAGGTAAGGCTTATTACGCACACCTTCATAATGTTTAATAAGTTGTATGCAGCGTTCTGAAACATTCACTTATTTCTTTTCCCACGTTCTACTGCCAAAGTAAAATCCAATAATACTGCCTACAATAGACATTTCTTCAGAGCTAAATATAATATTCATAGATGAGCCAAAATCTGCACCTGTGTGAACAGCCCACCAAAATCCAGCTACATCTACAAATATAAGTAATCCTACAAAAGAAAACGCAACCATAGGTCTAACACACGCATTAAGAGTTTTAACCCACTGTGCAGAATCTGATACAAGTTTTGCATCATGCTCATATAAAGCTTGCCTTTCTTGTACATAAGTTTCAGCGTTAGTTTGTTCTAACTCTATTGCGGCAATCTTTTCTTGACTAACGTAACCAGCTTGAGCCATAGCGATTTGCTGTGCGTTTTGAAGCTGAGCCATTTCTCTTTCATGTGCTTGATCTCCTTTTTGTTGAAAAAACCCTAAAATACTTGGTAATCCTGCTGTTGCAAAACCAAGAATTGATGATAATAATGAAAACATTATTTACCCTTCCTTTGCATGTCATGTTCTTCTAAAATACGTATACGCACGTTAAGTTCGCCCATTTGCGCCTTCAATTCTTCTTTAAGTCTAGCTCTAGCTTCAGCAGATATAGGTGAATCTGTAGGAACACCTTGCTCTGTAATAAGGTTAGGCATTTTAGATTTGATACTGATTAAATCAGCTTGTATAGATGACATTGATGTAAGTAACCAAGCAATAGCAGATACTATTACAGGAAACATCATGCCTGTTATTTTTTCCATATTCATGTTGTTGAGCTTCCATGATTGTGATGATGGTCTTGTGGTTCTTTTTCTTGTGGCTTAGGCTCTTTAGGGCCTTTAGCAAAAAACTCTTTAAGTTTATCTAGTATTTTCATTATAGCTCCAATGGATCAAATCCAAACTGTTTAGCAACTTTATGTTGCATACGTTTAAATTCGCCTTTATGTGATAGGTATATTTCTGATGTAGGATTGTTGATATAGATAATTTGGTGAATCATCTCATGTAGAAGCGTCTTTATAACAGTATCTAAATGACTACATTTACCGGTTGAGATTGTTATTTTATGCGGTTCAGGTTCGTATTCACCATAAACCTCAGGGTTGTTACAAACCACAAATTCTACACGCTTGGCAGGTGGAAATGGCATAGATGCGAAGGGTTCTATTTGTATAAATGCGGTATACAAAGCTGCGATAGAATCCTCTGTAATCCACATTTACTTGCCAGAAAACAGGTGCATAAAGTAACCTATAAAACCACCGATAGATGATGCGATCATCATGCCGGTCCACAGTCCGCCCTTCGATTTATTGGCTAATTCTAATAGCTCTTTAATATCTCTTTCAAGGCTTTCTACTTTATGCTCTAAAGACTCTACTTTACCTATTAATTTACCATAAGATACTGGGTTAATATCATTCATTGTTAGGCCTTCATAATAAATGCTAAAGCATAATACGGTGGTAAGTTAGCGTTAGTGCCACTTGAACCTGTAGTAGAAACAGAAATATTTGCTGTTCCTGTTTGTGATGTTTGATTTGCGTTTGCAGTAGCACTTAAGGAGTTTGCAAATACTCCATAACCATTATGAGCATCACTAGCCGCTTGATTTTGACCATATAATACATGAGTATGACCTGAGTCTGTTGCTGTATGAGTATGACTTACTACAATTGCATCAGCAGTACCGCCAGTTAATGTTTGACTACCTGTAATTGTTGTATTAGCTACTCCAGCATTATCTGAATATGCACCTACAATAAATTTATTGCGTAAATCAGGAGTGCCATTAGAACCGTTACATAAATACCAACTTGCAGGAATACTAGCAATAGATCCTGACCACATTGTAATTACGCCAGCAGGAATAGTATTTGCTGGATTTACTAATTGAAATTGTGTGCCATCATAAATAACTTCAACAACACTATTAATAAGAATGTCATTAGCAGTTAAAGCAGTTGTGCCATTTTTAGTAATAGATTTAGCACCAATAGAATTTATATTAAGTGTTACTGAACTTGTGTTAGTAGCAGCCACTATAAATCTAAATGTTTGACCAGCAACTAAAGTACCCATAGAAAGCGGTGCTAACGCTGTAATTGTGTTTGTACCAGATACAGATGTTAAATATTGAAATGTGCTATCTTGCACTTGTCCTGCCGCAGCATAGTTTGTTCTAGCAGTAGCATTGGCTACCCCTGTATGAAGATAACCACCCATAGGCAAGTT
>Ga0209500_10000529_pt1 | contig 32795 bp, 47 predicted proteins | sample S_140212_EF_Meta_FD_187323 | JGI IMG/M metagenome (GOLD analysis project Ga0209500, IMG submission 187323) | Freshwater microbial communities from Lake Simoncouche, Canada to study carbon cycling - S_140212_EF_MetaG (SPAdes) (version 2) | ecosystem: Environmental > Aquatic > Freshwater > Lake ...
CCAACAGGTACGGGTCATGTCCACATAAAACCTAGTGGTGCAGGTTCAATTGAAGTTGCGCCTACAAATGTAGGAACAATTGACAATATGACCATTGGGGCAACGACACCTAAAAATGGTAGTTTTGTAGATTTAAGCGTAACTGGAATAACAAGTTTTGACGGTAGCCAAGGTACAGCAGGGCAAGTTTTAACATCGGCTGGAACTGGCGCAACGCCTACTTGGACAACGCCCACAACAGGCACGGTTACCAGCGTCAGTTTTACTGGCGGCATTATCACAGTTGCCAACCCAACCACCACACCCGCTTTAACTGTGGCTGGAACAAGTGGCGGCATACCTTACTTTTCTAGCGGTACAACTTGGGCTTCCTCTGCGGCGCTAACTCAGTATGGTGTTGTTTATGGCGGCGGGGCAGGCGCTACGCCTGTTGCTACAGCGGCAGGCACAACAGGTCAAGTGCTAACAGCAACAACTGGGGCAGCGCCTACTTGGGCAGCGCCAGCAACCAGCGGCACGGTCACAAGCGTATCAGTTGTATCTGCCAATGGCTTTGCAGGCACTGTAGCGACCTCTACAACAACTCCAGCCATTACCCTAACTACCAGCGTCACAGGGGTTTTAAAAGGCAATGGCACGGCAATTTCTGCTGCTGTTGTAAACACCGACTACTTAGCACCGTCTGCGCCAGTTACCAAGACCGCCAATTTCACCGTTGCAGACACTGACGTTTGGCTGATCAACAACAAAACAGGGTCAACCTGTACCGCCACTTTGCCAGCAGCTTCAAGTTGGTCAGGTCGGGTTTTGCGGTTTCAGAACTACCAAGCTCAAACGGTTGTGTCGGCATCTTCTAATGTCGTGCCTTTGACGGGCGGGTCGGCGGCTACTTCCATTTTGCTGGCAAGCACAGGCGATTCTGCTACGCTGGTATCGGACGGCACAAACTGGTTGATGACTCAGTACATACCTAATAACATCTTGTTGCTGGAATAATGATGAATTACAATCATATTAGTTCATTTGTTTTCATAAAGGAAATATTGTGAACGATCTGGAATTGCCAAGCTATGTAAGCCGAGAGCAAATAGACCGTTTGCAGTCTGAAATGGTCAAAATGCCGCAAGCTGAATTGCTGACTGAGCATTTTTTCAGCCCTGGTATGTATTGCCGCCGAGTTTACCGATCAGCAGGAACATTGATTGTGGGCAAAGTTCATAAAGAACCCCACTTCTTTTTATGCGCTAAAGGTGAAATAATCGCATGGACAGAAAACGGCATGAAGAAATTGCAAGCTGGCGATTTGATTGAATCCAAGGCGGGTACAAAGCGGGTTACTCTGGCTGTGACTGATGCTATTGGCATCACGATTCACAGAACTGATAAAACTGATCTTGATGAGATTGAAGCTGAATTAATTGAACCTGATGATTTAGCATTGTTTGATTCTTCAAATCAAATCAAAGAGATTGTCAGTCAAATGAAAAAATTGGAAGGAAATTAATATGACTTGGGTAGCAGTAGCAGTCGGCGGTAGCGCATTATTGGGCTATATGGGGTCTCAAAACCAAGCAGGCGCTGCAAGAGATGCCGCTAATACACAGCTTCAAGGCACGTTAGAAGCATCTCGTCAACAGCGGGAAATGTTTGACATCCTAAACAAACAGCAAGCCCCGTATCGAGAAGCTGGCTACGGTGCATTGAATCAAATCAACACAATGCTGCCGCAGTTCACAAGGACTTTTACACCTGAAGATTTAAATGCCAATCTTGCGCCTAACTATGAGTTTATGAAGCAACAAGGGTTAGGGGCGACTGCTCAAGCGCAAAACGTCTCAAGCCCAGGCTCAAACGTTGATCTTGCTAAAACCATGTTTGCTGAAAATTATGCAAAAGGCGGTTATCAGGATGCGTTAACAAATTTTCGTAATCAACAGACTGACATTTTTAATCGGTTATCTGGCATAGCTGGCATTGGACAAACAGCCCAAGGGCAATCTCAAAATCTTGGTTCTGCAACAAGTACCAACTTAGCCAATCTTGCTACTGGTGGCGCAAATGCTATTGCTGGTGGTCAAATTGGTGCAGCTAATGCACAATCTGCTGGCTTGCAAGGAATTGGTAATTCAGCATTGATGTATTCAATGTTAAGACCTCAGCCAGTAGCAATAAATGTTTAAGGTATAAAAATGGCAGACATCAATCCAATCACCCCCGTTGCTACTGGAATTCAGCCGCCACAACAAATGTCGCTTGGTGACATGATGAATCTTGCCCGTGGTTCACAAGCATATCAACAAGCAGCACAAGTCAATCCATATTTAGCAAAACAAGCGCAACAGCAAACCCGTACAGGAGAAATTGCTTTAAGCGTAGAAGAACAAAAAAATAAAGAACGTACAGCAATGCAAACGTTTTTTGCTGATCCTGCTAATTTTCAAACTAATGGACGAATTGATATAGATAAAATTAATGCTGTTGTGCCAACCCTTGCACCATTGACTGGCCCTGATTACATCAGCAAGATGAGCACATTAAGCACCGCACAAACTTCTGCAATTGATGCTAAACAAAAACTGACTCAAGATCAGCGTAGCATGATTGCTCAAAGATTTTCTATTTTAGGTCGTATGGGCGTAGAAGATAAAAATGCTTATATTAAAGAAATGGATTTATTAAAACAAGAAAATCCAGACAATTCTGATTTGCATAAATTAATTGATGCATATAAAGTAACTTGGAATGAAATGCCATCTGGCCCTGATTTGCCTGGCAAGGCAATAGCTGGCGCACAAACTTTATTGACTCCTGCTCAACAACAGACAACATTTGCCCCGCAAGCAGGCACACTTTCTACTGGTGCTGAGATTAAGCAAACAACGACAACGCCTAGCGTTGGTGGTCAAGCGCCAAAGATTGAAGTTGGTGGAACATTGGCTTATTCTCAATTGCCGCCTGGCAGCCGCATGGTTGACACAGGCACAAAAGATTTGAACAACAATTCAATCTTCAATGTGTTTGATGCGAATGGCAGGGCAATTGGTCAAACAACTGTCCCCGCTGGAGTTGATGCTAGTCAATTGCCTGGCGCTGCCCCTGCGACTACTCCACCCGCTGGCGCTGTTGAAGTTGGTGGGCCAGTAACACAAAAACAAGCTGTTGGTACGCCAATAGCTGCCGCTGCACCTGTGCTTTCAAATGCACCTGTAAGGCTTCCAGCAGGCCCAACAGCAGAAACACAAATCAAAGCGGGTACTGAGGTAGCACCAGGCATGAGATTGCCTTATACCGTCAGATCAGCAAGCCAACCTTTTCTTGCAGAACCAAGTGAAGAAAAAGATAAAGCCGCTGGCGCTGATTACCGCAACAATTTGGTAAATGCTCAGATGGGTTTGACGCAAGGTCGCCGCAATGTTGAAGAAGTAATCCAACAAGCCAACAAGATTGGTCAACAGCTTTACTTTGAAAAAGGCGGCATCCCTGGTCAGATTGAACAAAAGATTCGTTCAGCTATTGGCAGTGAGCAATACGATATGCTTGCCAAAGACTTGGCAAACATGGCTATTACCAATTCCAAGGCAATGGGTTCTGTTGGCGGTACTGTGGCTGGCTTGGATATGGCGGCAGTTGCTAACGGCACGGTTAAAGTGCCGCCCGAAGTGCTGGTAAAAATTGCCCGTAGGGTGCAAGCCGATCAAACCAATCTTGATATGCAAGCTAATGGCGCACAGAAGTTTTCAGAGAAATATGGCGACAATAATATGAAAGCGTATCAGCAAGCATGGAATGCCAATGCTGACAGTAAGATATTTGAAGCCATGAACATCACACGGGATGAAGCCGATCCTGCAAAACAAAAAGCTGAATTAAATCGACTGTTTCCAAATCCAAATCAATACAAGGATTTTCTGAAGAAATATCAGAACATTAAAAAGCTGTCTGAAACTGGGAGTTTGTAAATGGCTGATGTTTTAGAACAATTCTTTGGTGGGTCAGTTGCTGCACCACCTAAGCCAACTGGTGGCAAAACCGTTGCATCTGATGTGCAGACAAAGCGGGATCAAGATGCTCTGGCTATCATTCAACAAGAATTAGGCGCAGCGCAAGGCAGGCTTGCATCTGCAACTGATCCGCAAGAAAAGATGAGGCATCAGGCCGACATTGCTGCACTGCAACGAGAGATTGCCCGTAAATCTAAAACTGCAATACCAGCAACCGCTGCGCCTGCGGCACAAACGACACAAGCTGCACCAGCCGCACCTAGTGATCCGCTAGAAGCATTCTTTACTGGTAAGCCTGTTGCCGCACAACCCGCTGCTATTGCCCCAACGAGTACCGCTGGCGCTGGTCGTGGTTCTTATGAGGAATATAGTCGAGCGGGTGAAGCTGGAGGTAAAGTCAAGGCTGCACCTATTACTGTACAAAGTGCAATTGACCAGCCAAGCACAGCAGTGAGACAAATCTTTGGCAATGTGCTGAAAAAGGGCTTTGAAGCTCGTCAGCAATTGGGAGAAAGAACTGCTGGCGCTATTGATACTCTTTATGAGGCTTTGCCTGCTACTTATGGTGCGGTGCAACAAGCTATTGTGCGTCCATTTACTACGCCTCAAAAAGCTGAAGAATTAGGCAAACAAGCTGGTCAATTTATTGCGCCAAGCCAGCCTTTAGGTAAGGTTTTGAACATCACAGGTAAAGAAACATATCAGCAACCATTGGGCGGGGTGACTCAGCCTATTGTTGAACAAGTAAACAAAATGTTCAATGCAATGGGAATGACCCCAGAGCAAATTTCTGAAACTTTGAAATTAAAATTTAACGTTACCTTACCGCCAGAAGATATTAGAAACATGGTGGTTATTGGGTCTGCTGCATTGCCTCAAGCTGTTAAAGAGACAGGGCAAGTAGTAGGTCAAGTAAAGCCTTTGATCAGTAAAGCCGTTCAGCCTTTGCGTGAGATGGCAAAAGATATAGAGATTGTGCGGCCTGGTCAATTAAGCAAAGCAGAAGCGCAAGCACAGTTTGAAGCCCGTCAAGCACCAGCGGGTAGTGCTGGCGCAGCCGCAGCAACAAGCAATCCTTTTGCTGGAAAAATTACTGGTGAAGAAACTGTGCGTGGACAATTTCCACAAATTAAACTTTCTAAGACCCCAACAGATGTTCCTGTTAATGAGCAAATATTGCGTTCACAAGCGGTTCAAGAAGTCATGCCAGGCGTTGGCGTAAGGCCAGGCGTTGTTACAGGCAATGAGAATTTATTGCGTAATGAACATACAAAAGCCAAACTGGATACGCCTGAAGGACAGTTATTTAAACAGCAAATTGCCAATGAGCAAATTGCATTGTCTAAATATGCTGAAGATCGAGTTAATGCCACTGGCGCATCATCTACGCTAATCAATGACGAGCAACGTGGTGGGCGAATCAATGATGTGATGTATGGAACATCACAAGACGATATGGCATCGTCAAGCCTTACAGGGTATTTGAATCAAGCCAAAAAACAAATCTATGACTCAGCTTATGAAAAGGTTGGCAACAACAAAATTAACAGTTCACACGCTGACACATTATTTGTTGACCCTCAGATTAGAGCAACCTTTAGGGCTGATGGCACATTGGATGTTTTAAAAGGCGCAAAAGATTTAATTGAATTGGCAAAGACTGTAGGCTTTAAATTGCCTGATGGCACAATAGCCCCGCCTGGCTCTGTAGCTGCATTTGATGCTGTGCGTAAAAGCATGAACAAGTTGTGGAAGCCAGAAAAAGCCAATGCTATTCGTGAAATCAACCAAGCCATTGACAAAGACATTGCAGCAGTTGCTGATCCTGCGCTTTATAAACTTGGCGACAAAGTGCATCAAGTTGAAAAAACCATTTTTGGATCAAAAGGCATTAAGAATTTGTTTGGTGAAGTTGACGCAAATGGTGTTATTACATCATCTACCCCGTTGGAAAAAATACCATCTAAGCTAAATAATTTGCCAAAAGATCAATGGCGGCACGTTCGGGATACTTTGGATGAATTGGCAAAAGGGCGGGTCAGAGGTGCGCCAGATGGTTTGCCACTAGTACCGCCTGAGTTGCAACAAGCTGCCGCTGCCGCCAGAGCAGAAATTGATGGTGCATTAGCTCGTGAAGTGCAAAAAGCTGGTTCTGACAAGATGGGTGTTTGGAATCAAAACTCAGCCAATAAGACCATGAACTCATTGGTTGGTGAAAAGATTCTAGAAACATTCCCGCCTGATGAAGTACGCAAATTCCATTTATTAAACACGGTTGGTCAAATAGTGCCAGGCATCCACAGCTATGAGGGTGCGGCATTGCAAGCCAGACGAGTTGGCTTGATTGAGGGTAATTTAGGAAAACTTGGTACGGGGGCAGGGGCGGCTATTGGCGGGGCTATTGGTGAAGCGCCTGGCGCTGCTGCTGGCGCTTATGTTGGCGGTCAAGCTGGCGTTAGATTGTCAGAAAAGATGGCAGCAAAAGCCTTGACCAAGGAAGCCATAAAAGCCCAGAAAGAAATGGAAAAAGCCAAAGCACTTGGTCAGCAAACAGGCAAAAACAAAATACAGGACTTAGGCAAATGATGGCAGCACCTGAAATTGACTTGGTTAAGTACGGCGTTCTTTGGCAAAAAGTCCAAGACTATGAGCGCCGATTTGACCAGATGGAAATCAAGATTGACAAACTTGAATCATCAATTGAAAAGCTAGTAGCACTGGCAAATCAAGGCCGTGGCGGGTTTTGGGCGGGTATGGCACTGGTATCTGCTTTATCGTCTGCTGTGGGCTATATAAGCCATTGGGTAGGCAAGAATTGATCCGATCAGTTTGCTCATTGCTGCTAACTCCTGTGTCCAAGGAATTACCAAGCTGTGCGACCTGTACAAGCAAAGCAAAGCCAACTTCATCAAAATCAAGTCCACTGCTGAAGAAATTGCCACAGATGCCAAAGCTGTTAAATCATGGTGGCAGCGATTGTTTGGATCAGCGCCAGCCGCCGCCAAGCCTGTGGCGAAAAAGGAAAAGTTTGTTAACTACAACGAAAGCCAAGCAATGGCAGACATTGTTGCCGAACTGACAAAATTCTGGACGCTGCAAGATCAGTTAGGGGAGTATTTGAGGGCAGAGGAAGCAAAAGCGAAAGTCTATGACCCAAACGTCACCAATGCCCAGCAAATGCAAACCGCAATGAATCGCATCATGTGCCAGCAAGAAGCCGCAAAGCTGGAAGTAACAATTCGTGAACTGATGGTGTACCAGACCCCTGGCCTTGCTAACCTGTACACGCAGACGTATGAGATGCGTGGCGTGATTCGTGAGCAACAGGAGAAAGCTAGACTTGCAAACGTTTCTCAGGAAAGGCAAGCGCAATGGCAACGGTTGGAGGAAAAAAGAAACCTACGATTAAAACTGGTGGCAGTAGTAGTGACTTTTATATTCCTCCTATACCTGTGGCTGTGGCTCGTCCTCGTCAATCGTTGGGGGAAGACATGATGGGCTGGATAGCCGCCGTGGTGCTCATAGGGCTGCTGCTTCCCTTGCTTGGAATGGTGTATGTGGATATTCTAGAAGCCAAGCACGAGGTCAAAGCGCAAGTTGAAAAAGTGGAAAAATTAAGGCGTGAAATTGAACAGAAAGAACGGGAGAAATAATGCTACCTTTAATTGCATCACTGCTTGGCACACTTGCTGAAAATGGGTTAGGGCTACTGTCTAGCGCAATCCAAGCCAAAGGCAAGGAAGTTGTAGAAAACACTTTGGGCGTGAAAATCCCTGACGCACCAACCCCAGAAGATGTGGCAAAACTGCGCCAGCTTCAATTTGATCACGAAGAACGGTTACTTGAGCTTGGAATTGAAAAAGCCAAGATGGAATTAGCCGAGCTTGACCTGCTGGCAAAAGCCGCCCAGAACGATGCAGACAACATCACAGACCGCTGGGAAGCAGATATGTCCAGTGACTCTTGGCTGTCCAAAAACATACGCCCTATGTCTCTGATTGCCATCTTCTGCGGGTACTTTCTGTTTGCCATGATGTCGGCGTTTGGTTTAAATGCCAATGAGTCCTACGTTTCCTTGCTTGGACAGTGGGGAATGCTTATCATGGGCGCATACTTCGGTGGCAGAACCATCGAAAAGCTGGCTGAACTGAAAGGCAAAAAATGAAGGCAAAACTAACTTTTTTTGTAACGCTGATGGTCAGCTTCACTTTGTGCGTTGTCATCATCAGCATGGTTGGCGTTTTAATGATGGGCTTGTTTGACGAAAAAGTGGACAACGCTGAAATCTTCAAACTGATTAGCCCGGCATTTCAAACCATTGTGGGCGGGTTTATTGGGTTGTTGGCTGGCGTGAAACTGTCCCATGATGAGGAAGAAAAATGAGCTTAAGCACCGAACAAGCCGCATTCCTATTGGATGCTTGCAAACTGATCCAGTACGCCACTGAACAAGGTTTTATGGTTACTGGCGGGGAATTATCCCGTACACCCGAACAACAGGCCATTTACTTTAAAACAGGTCGTTCCAAGACCATGAACTCCATCCACCTAAAACGCTGCGCCATTGATTTGAACTTTTTTAAAGACGGAAAGATTATTTGGGACAAAGCCACAATTGCGCCTTTGGGTGCTTATTGGGAAAGCCTGCATCCTAAAAATCGTTGGGGCGGCTCATTCGTCAATTTGGTGGATTGCCCACACTTTGAGCGCAACGTCTAATCTGCAAAGATGTAAAGCAGCAGGACAACCCCGCCAATGCCAATGATTGCGCCAGCTCCCATGACCAAAATGGTGATAATTATTTCTCCCATCGTTTACATAGCTCCTTAACGGCTTTGGTCTTGCGGGGTTTGTTGCAGACCTTGCTGACAGACTTTTGTTTAGCTTTATACATCAGCTCGGCAACGGTCGGCGGCTGGGGATGCCAGCTCACCGCCATTGATAAAAGAATTAGCCAACGCAATTTTTATCCTTGAGTTTGGCTTCAATTGTTCTTAAAAATGGGTGAAAGTCAGCATCTTCAATTTTCCAAAAGTCACCGTTCCACTTGCCTCCGCACTCTATAAATGTCGCTTCCATTTCATCATCCGTCAAACCTACCCATGTGCGCTGTGGCGGGGCTTTGTAGAACTGTTGTCCTTTTCTAAATTGATCGTACACATGGACATAAGCAATGCTGTCGGAGTATGCAAAATCTAGAAAGTGACCACTAGGCTCTTGCTCTGGCTCTGTTTTGCAGCCATCATTGAAACCCTCTGAATAGCCCATTGCATATTCTGCGGATGTTGGTTGTGCCAAGGCTTCTTTAAAATTTGCTTTTGGTTCTTGCACTAGCAAAATTAAACCGTGTTTGCTTCCTTGGTTTTCTTGGACTAGCGTTACGACTCCAAATAAACGATTTCCGCTGTCATGTTCGCCTGTGCTGACATCAATCGACACCTCCATTCCCTCTACAAGCGCCGCAATATTTTGCTCTGGCTGTGCATACGCATCTTTGTACAAGCCCAATCGTTCGTTTTCGGCGTGAAGTGCTTGCAGTGCTTCTTCTTGTGCTAAGGCTTTTTCAAGAATATCAAGGGCATCTCTATGTGCTGTTGCTCGTTTACCAAAACCACCTGCAACCGCATAAGTGGTGCAATCTTTTAACGCATCAAACACCAGCTTCAATTCATCATGTTTCATGCTTCACCTTTTCTGGCTCTGATGGCAAGAGCAATCGTGCTGCCGATAACGCCAAAGTTGGTTTCAGCAATTTCAGCACAAGCTTCACGTTCTTCAAGCAACGCTTCATGAATTTCAACCGCCGTTTGGTCTTGCCATTTCTTTTGTTCTTTGGCAACTGAAAGGTCATAAAAATTTTTTAATGCTTGATGAAAAGAAACATTAATGTCCTGATACAGACCAGCCTGTCTAGCCATCTCAATGATTTCATCTTGAGCAGATTCTTGCTTTCTCATGTTTTCAGCAGCTTTTTTGACTGCGTTGATTTCATCTTGTTTCATATCAACTCCCGTTGAATAGGCGTAATTTTCCATTCCCGTTCCATGCGCCCTGATTTGGATTTAACAACCTTACCCGTCAGACAAATTTCCCCGTCACGTTCTAATTCATGCAAACGCCTGGCTACTTGCATTGACTCTAACCCCGTCTGTGCGGCAATGCCATCTTTACCTTGTGCGCCGTGCTTAGATAAGCAATCCACAATAATCTGGGCATGGCGGCTGGCAAGGTCTTTTGCAGACCCTGCTGCCTGCCAACTGGTCAAAGGGTCGGTGTTTCTGACTCTTGGATGCAGCATCATTACCCCTTAAAATTGAACATCATCATCAGCGGGTAAACCCTTGGGTTCAAATGGCTTAGGGTCGTTCAGAAATGCCCAACCGTCCCAACCGTTTTCCTTGAGGGGGATTACATCCAGTTTGAGCATTTCGCCATTGCGGGTTTCAATAATGCTGCCAATGCGCTGGTAGCGGTTCTTTGTTTGACCGTCTTTGTTTGTGTACTGACCAACAATTGCGGAAACTTCTTTTCTGATTTTTGACATTATTTGCTTTCAATGATTTGGTTAAGTTGTTGTACTTGGGATTCGACTTCAGCAAGGAATTTGACAATCTCTGCTTCAATTTCAGCAATGTAGGCATCATCCCGATTTACACGGGTGACAAACAATTGCGCTTTGGCTGGCATTCTGGGATCAAATACAACGTAATCACAAAACTTTGTGCCAGTACAGGCCATTTGAAATTGCATCTGGGTAAAGTATTTGGTTGGTACTTTTCCTGTTAACAGCGCCTCAATCATGGTTGCAGTATTTGGGCATTTGATTTCCACAAGGCCATCATCCCCAACAAGGCCATCAGGAGACGCACCAGCCCATTCAATTGTTGGATGCGGTACAAAGCCCACTTCTTCAACCATAACGCCTTGTGCGGCCTCATATGCGGCACGGGCAAACGGTTCTTGATCTGTACCCCATTGCATTGCCGCATTTGTGTACGACTCTGCCTTAGTCTGGGTTAAGCGTTCGACCACAAGCTGCGCCATGTAGTTTTCCCTGCTGGTGCTGTAACCCGTCTTTGTCTTGGCGATTACGTCAGCTACTCTTGAGGCCGTCACTTTGCCTAATCTGATGGCAAACCAATCTTCTGAGCGTTGTTCAATTTCCATTTCTAACCTCCATCATTTCATCGGCTTGTTTGTAAGCCAGTTGAGCGTTTTCCCAAAAAGTATTGGGGTCAATTACACCGCCTGCCGCCAATATGGTTTGCAGTGCTTTAGCTGCGAAATAGTCCCGCAGCGTCATTTTGTCCAACATATCAGACATTTGTTTTCTCCTTTTTAGCTTTTGCGATTCGATCTGCCTTGGCTTTGATTACCTTGGCCTGCCATGCCTGATCACCATCACAGGCGGCGTAAGCTGCGGCATAGGTGGTTTGTAATTCCTCTTTGCTGGCGCTGGCATCAATGGCGGCAATGTGGTCTGCCATCTGACCAGCATCCACTTTGCTTTCCACTGGCGCGCGGCGGCTGGCGCTGTTACCGTCATCATCTTCGGGGGCAAGCCCTGTAGCTGCAAGCAAGCTGTAGCGTCTAGCGTAAGTTAAAGCCGAGCCGTAACCCTGTGGGTCTTGTTTGCTGGCAGGAACATGAAGTAACCCGCATTCCATGATTTCACCAGATTCGTGGATAAACACGGTCTCAACCATCACGCCATCTTTGGATTCATAGGTGCGCTGCATCAAGCCTATGCCATTGTCATTTAAAGCCCCGATAACAGCCTCAACGCAATTGGATAGGTCAGCGTACTTGGAACGAAAATGCGGGTTTGTAGAGGTCTTTAAAGCAGGGCCAAACGCCTTTTGTGCTTTGACAAAGGCTGCGGCAATCTGTTTGCCGATTGGTGTTTCTTTTTGGAATGCACGTTCGATAATGTCTTTGGTTTCCATGATTTTCTTTCAGTAAGCGTATTTAGGGCCGCAAGTGACTTCCACTACGGTTTCAACTGTGTAGCCACCAATCTTGCGTTTGGCGTAAAGAGGGATGGCACGAAGTCCTGATGTTTCGCATTGCTTAACAGCGTCAATGACTTCATTCCTGCCCATCGGTTGAACTTGTTTGTCAACAATCAATTCTTGATCGGGTGCTTTTGGGGTTGCGCCTGGCAGACTTGAGCAGCCAGCAGAGATGACCGCAAGCCAGCACATAAGTGAATAGGTGATCATCTTCATTCCGAATCCTTTGCAATCAAGTCAAGCTGGCACTGTTTTAATTCTTCTTGGATGTTTTCCAGTTGGTAGATGTATTCCCGCAAGCGGGACTCAAGCAGGCCAACATGGTAGGCAAGGCGGTTAGCTGCGGGTTCTCCTCGATATTGCTTTTCAGCAACGTCACGCATGGCTTCAATAATTTGATCAATTGGCATTTATGCTCTCCAGTAAAGAACGTCAAGAATGACCACCACAATGGCGGCAACGGATACGACCCACAAAGCGACTTGTGACCAATCTGTGGGTGGGGTGTACTTTTCAATATCAAACATGGTTGTTCCTTTATGGGACTTGCGCCCCTTGGGTTAAGAATAATTGCGAAGGCAATTTAATGGGAGGGCTAATTCGCCCCTAGCAACACGACCCGTAACTGGGTCATAAGATTTGAGCTGCGCCCAACGCTCACCGCCAATGATGCGGAAACCTAAAATAACAAACACGCCAGCGTTTTGGCCTGCTACGATTTGATTTAAAGAAAATGTCATTTCTGACTCCTAAAAGACCCTATGCGATTTGCTGGGGCATGGATGTATTGTTAAGCAGACTTAACCACAAGTCAACAACTATTTGCAATTATTTTCTAGGGATTTTCCCTAATGTGGCTAAATTGTTAATCTACCTTTACAATACGTGCATGACCAAACAGCAATTAACCCAGTTGGCAGGCTCACAGGCTGAGCTTGCAAAAATTCTTGGCATCAATCGGGCGGCAGTTTGCCAATGGAAGACTGTGCCTGAGCTGAGATTGCGGCAGTTGAAAGATTTGCGACCACAATGGTTTGTAATAGATTAAAATGTGGACTTGGCTACCCTTAGCGGGGGAAAAGGCGATTCGTTACCGCCCTGCCATAGTCTCTTTGTAACGACGACCGACAACGTGAGGTTTATATGTTATTGATACCCAAAAATTGGGCTGTTTTCCAGCACTATAAGAATCGACTTCCTCCTTGGATTAAATTACATCGTGAACTCTTAAACGACAGGGTTTATATGAGCTTGCCACTTGCTAGCAAAGCGATAGCGCCTTTGATGTGGTTGCTAGCATCCGAAACTAAAAATGGCAGTTTTGATGGCTCATTGGATGAGCTTGTGTTTCGGTTACACATTACAGAAAAAGATTATCGAGATGGCGTTAAACCATTGATTGATAAAGGATTCTTTATTGATGCTAGCAAGACGCTAGCAGATAGCAAGCAAGTTGCTACCCCAGAGAGAGAGAGAGAGACAGAGAGAGAGACAGAGAAAACCTTTATTTGTCCACCTGACGGCGAACCCAAGCCTAAAAAATTACCAGAATGCGACCACAAGGCAGTCATTGAGCTGTACCACCAAAACCTGCCCACAATGCGTAGGGTAGAAGTTTGGAACGAAACAAGGGCTGGTTACCTGCGGCAACGATGGCGGGAGGTAGCGGCAGAGCTGGCGCAAGCAAACGACATTGATGCCAATGATGTGCTTAACTGGTGGGGACAGTTTTTTCAATCTGTCAGCAAATCCAGATTTTTGACCGGCAGGGTCAACGGCAAGGATGGTCGGGCATTTGTTGCTGATTTGGAATGGATACTGAAACCAAGCAATTTTGCAAAAATCGTAGAGGGAAAATATCATGGCAATAACTAAATTTACCCAGCAAAAAGATGATTCTTTTGATGACGTTCAGCGTTTAATGTGTTCAGTTCACGGTTGCTTAAACCGCTGGTCAGTTCATTCTGACGGTGAAAAACCCAAGTGTTCCAAGCACCAATGGCAAAGAACTGAGAAAAAACCGGCGGTCCAAAGTTGGCATGAAGTTGGAAACGAGTTTTAATATGACCCATGAAAGACTTGTTGCAAACTCAATCCTTAGCCGACTCAAAGACGGCGAAGAATTTAGCCAATCTGTCATCCGAACAGCGCTTATTGATGCAGGAGACCTTGCGCCAGACCGAGGCCAAGGACTGGATCAGGCGTTACAGGAAGAAGATTCGGGAGGAGGGGAAAGCCGAGGCATTAGCCTGGTGGCACAAGACCTTATCCGACTTAGTGAAAAAACGTGGTCAAGCCGCCGTTGATGATTTACGAAAGCGAATGAACGATGAAAGCAGCAAAAATTGACGCAAATCATGACCAAGTTGTATTGGCGCTACGGGCGGCTGGCGCTACGGTGCAGTCTTTGGCTGGTGTTGGCAAGGGTGTCCCTGATCTGTTGGTGGGCTATCAAGGTCAGACCCTGCTTATGGAGGTTAAGGACGGCTTTAAAAGCCCGTCTAGGCGGCTTTTGACTGAAGACCAGCTAAGGTGGCATGGAAGCTGGAACGGGGGCGCATTGGCGGTTGTAGACAGTCCTGATGGGGCTTTACGAATGATTGGAGTATTGAAATGAAACCAGAAGAAGCAGCACAGGACATTCGAGACAAAGCATCAGCTTATGGCGAAGCCAAAGCTCAACGGGTTTACCTTGAGGAATTTCGCAAGTCTAAGAAAGCCTTGTTGATGAAAGATGCTTTGTCGATGGGGTTTGAAGCTGCCAACGCACAGGAACGAGAAGCCTATGCCGACCCCGAATATCATCAATTGCTTAAAGGGCTGGCGGCGGCTATCCACCAAGAGGAAACCCTAAAATGGGAAATTGAAGCGGCACGACTAGACATTGAGATTTGGCGCACACGGGAAGCCACAAGCAGGGCGCAAGACAGGGCGCACCAATGAGATGCCCAGAATGCGGCACATGGACAATAGTCAAAGAAACCAGAGTAAGCACAGGAAACACCCGTAGGCGGCGGCTGGAATGTGCAAATGAACACCGATTTACAACACTGGAGACAATAATTGTTTCAAAAACACGAGTACATCCGATCAAAAAAGCTACTAAAACTGGTGGCGGGGCTTGACTGCCAAGCCTGTGGATCAGGGCAAATGGTGCAAGCAGCACACACAAATTGGGGCGGTGGCAAGGGTCGAGGGGTTAAGGCTGATGACAATCTGGTAGCAGCTTTGTGTTTGAAATGCCATTACGAGATTGACCAGGGCAAAAATTTATCCAAGGAAGAACGCCAGCAAAAATGGCTGGATGCCCATCAAGCAACGGTGCAATCCCTTTGTGATGCAGGGTCATGGCCTACTGATGTGCCTATGCCTACAATGGATGTGCAGTTGTCTTAGGGGGGTGTTGCAACCCCCCTTTTTTTGATATAGTCCAAGCATGAACGAAGAAGTCGCCGAATTTGTTGCCACTTTGCTGCATAGCAGCACGGTTACGCATTTCATGCACTGGTCTACTGACAGCTTTGCCAAGCACATGGCACTAGGGGAATATTATGCCCAAATTATTGAATTGGTTGATCAATTTGCCGAAGCGTATATGGGTCGCTATGAACAGCTTAAAAAGTTTCCTGATGAGTTTCATCTTGAAAAAGACCCCGTAAAGTATTTGGACAACCTCAAAGATTTTGTCGAAGAAGCACGAAAAGAACTGCCTCAAGACTCAGAATTGCAGAATCTTGTTGATGAAATCGCCGATTTGATCAATTCGACTTTGTATAAATTGCGATTCCTCAACTAAGGAGAAACCCCATGAAAGATATGAACGGCAAATACGGCAATGGCATTCCAATGCCAAAAGGCATAACTTCTTCTGACGGCACTGGCTCACAAGGCAGCGCCAAAAAGAATATTCCAAACGCAGCTACCAATGCTGTGGGCGCAGACAAGAAATTTGACGGCGGTAAAACCAGCGGTGTGGCGTATGTCCATGACCGCAAGTGCTACCAAGATTAAGCGTAAACCTCTGCCGAGGCGAATCGGCAGGGTCTACTAACCAAACAAAAAAGGAGTTTTGAATGGCTGATGAACATTCTAATTGCGGCGGGTGTCGGTTTTTCCGAAACCAGCAAGTTATGGGCGTATGCCGCCTGTACCCGCACCAGCAAAACAAGCACGAATCTGATTGGTGTGGTCAATTTGAGGCAAAAGCCACAAAAAAGGTGTACGACATAACCACCGACCAGACCACCGAAGCCCCTCTGAAGCGCAAATACACAAGGAGATCAAATGATCAAGCCGTTGCGTGACAGGGTGGTTGTAAAGCCGATTACCCGCAATTTGTCGGACATAATCTACGTCAACAACAAAGAGCCTTTTAATGAGGGAACGATTGTGGCAGCAGGCCCGATGGTGACTCAGGCACAAGTTGGTGACTTTATCAAGTACGGGAACGGGGATTACCTTAATTGGCCTGTTCACCGCATTGATGGGCAAGACTACCAGATCATTCAAGAAGCAGACATTTGCGCTGTTGTGGAGGCTTAAAAATGGCAAAACAAGGGCTTTACGCCAACATTCATGCAAAGCAAGAACGCATCGAGCGTGAGAAAGCTGCTGGAAAGAAGCCAGAGCGAATGAGAACGCCAGGCACAAAGGGCGCACCGACTGCTGAGGCATTCAAGCAATCTGCAAAGACTGCCAAAAAGAAATGAAAAAGCACGACAAGCCTATTGAGCATAAGACTACGGGTAAGGGTAAAACCTATAACCCGACAGAAAAGGGTGCTGGAATGACGGCAAAAGGTCGTGCTGAATACAACGCAAAGAATAACGCAAATCTCAAACCGCCTGCCCCCAACCCCAAAACTAAAGCAGATGCTGGTCGAAAAGCCAGTTTTTGTGCAAGAATGGAGGGAGTAGTTAAAAACGCCAAAGGCCCAGCGGAAAGGGCAAAGGCATCCCTCAAAAACTGGAACTGTTAAAGGAACATCATGTCAAACTCAATTGCAACAGGCGTAGCTTACGCTGACCCAGAATTCACCACTTGTTATGCAACCCAAGAGATCGGTTATTCGACCGCTGCTCAAGGCTCAGTAACTCAGGCAACAGACAAATCCACAGCGGTAACGTTGAACAAGTCTGCTGGTCGCATCACAATGAATGCCGCAGCTTTGGCTGGTGGTGCAGTCGCATCATTTACGCTGAATAACAGCTTGATTTCAGCCAATGACACAATCATTGTGTGTATTTCAAGCACCACCACTGGTAGCACTGCTGGCGCTTACACCACCTACATTTCCAACTTGACCACAGGTTCAGCCTTAATCACGTTGCGTAACTTGACTGCTTCAACTTCATATTCTGAAGCAGTGATCATCAATTACGCAATTATTCACGGTCAATAATAATGCCGTTGATCAAATCAATGACTCCCAAGGCAATGAGTAAAAACATTGCCAAGGAGATGGAAGCAGGCAAGCCTCAAAAGCAAGCCGTTGCCATTGCATACAGCGTAAAGCGTGAGGCTGAAAAAGCCAAAGCCAAGAAAAAGAAGTAAATGCCAACCCTTGCCGACATTTACAGCGCCATAGAATCTGCAAAGCGCAGAGGGTCTGATTTTGTTAGCAATCCTGTAACTAGCTTACAACAAATGCTAGGTAGTGCAAATGATCGAGCAAGGGATTACAACCAGCAAATGGTGCAAGCCGCCCAAGGATTTGGTGCGCCAGTAAGTGGACAGCAGGCTACGCAAGAACAGCAAGCAGCATTGCAAAACACAGCAGAAACATTTGCTAATGCCTATAACCCTGCTGGCATTTTTATTCCTGCGGCTAAAGAAATTGCATTCAAAGCGGCAATGTTAGAAAAAAAGGGATTGAATCCAAAAGAAATTTGGGAAAAACTAAAAGTGCATCGTGGCGCAAATGATAACCAATGGCGGCAAGAAGTTGGAGATAGTGCCGCAAGTCTTAAAGGTGGTGAAACATTTCATGATGCAGTAATGAACCAAATGACAAAATTAGGTAAAGACAAAACAGCAGAACCTGTAACTGTTGGGGATGTATTTGAACATCCTGAACTTTTTAAAAAATATCCAGAATTAAAAGATATTGAAGTCAGATTCCATCCAGAAGATAGCAAATCCTCTGGCACAAGTGCTCTTCCAGAAGAGGGTAAAGGATGGATTCAATTAAAAGGTAGTTTAAACAAAGATCAAGCAAAAGATGTAATGCTTCATGAATTACAGCATCCTATACAAGAAGCTGAAAATTGGGCGGTTGGCGGTTCTGCTGTTGATTTCCAACACCAAGATGCGGCAAAGAAAGCTAGAAATATTCTAGGATGGCGTAAAGAAGTAGAAGCAACCGCTGAAAGAATGGGGATGACTCCTGCCAATAATTCAGATTGGTTTAGAAATGCTGAAAACAAATTAATACAAGATTATTACGATAAAGGGATTGGTAGTTGGTTGCCACATGAAGAAGCTAGATTTCAAGCAAGCTGGCCTGCATATAGTAAAGGCACAGACTCAAGAACACAAGCTGAACAATTAATGCAAATGTATGGATTAGATAAAAAAACCACGCCATATAACCCTAATCAAATGTATAGCCGTTTAGGTGGCGAAGTTGAAGCTAGACAAGTTCAACAACGTCAAAATTTAACATCAGATGAAAGACAAGCCTATTTCCCTGGCGAATATAAAAGCCAAAACAATCCTTATGGTTACGATACTCCATTAAGTGATATGCTTTACCTTAATCGGCAAGGCTATTACAAATCACAGGATTTAGCTAAATGATAGACATTGTTCCCGTCCTAGAAAAACGTCCAGTAGGTCGCCCAACCCTATATGACCCCGCATATTGCGAGACTGTCAGGGATTTAGGGCGCATCGGCAAATCTGTTGAGCAAATCTGTTATCAGCTTAATGTAAGTCTTAGAACCATTTACTTATGGCGAGATGCTCACGAAGAATTTCTACACGCCTTGGACGATGCTAAGACTTATGAGCAAGCATGGTGGGAAGAACAAGCCGCTGCTTACATGGTTGAGAACAAAGAAAGCGATAGGCTGAATTCAACATTGTGGTCAAGGTCAATGGCTGCAAGGTTTCCAAAGAAGTATCGGGAAAGCACAAAACAGGAAATTACGGGTGCAGACGGTGCGCCACTGCTCACAGGCATTCAGGTGACATTTGTAAAGCCAAATGAGTGATGTTGCCAGTGCCATTGCCAACGCTGAGTTTCCAATCAAGCTGCAAGGCTTATTCCAACCGTCCCGCTACAAGGTAGCCTATGGCGGCAGGGGTGGCGCTAAGTCATGGGGGATTGCTAGGGCGTTGCTAATCAAAGGGGCGAAAGACTCAATCCGCATCCTGTGCGCCCGAGAGTTCCAGACCAGCATCAAGGATTCAGTCCACAAGCTACTGTCAGACCAGATCGAAGCCCTTGGCTTAATGGGGTTTTATGAGATTACCCAGAACAGCATCAGAGCCAAGAACGGGACAGAGTTTGCCTTTGTTGGCCTCAGAAACAACGTAGCCAACATCAAATCCTATGAGGGTGTCGATATTGCATGGGTTGAGGAAGCACAGACCACAAGCCGCCTTAGCTGGAACATCCTAATACCTACCATCCGAAAACAGGGCAGCGAAATATGGATTTCGTTTAACCCCGAGTTAGAAACAGACGAGACTTACCAGCGGTTTGTGCTAAAACCCCCTGATGACTGCATCCAGATCAAGATCAACTGGTCAGATAACCCTTGGTTTCCCGAAACCCTGCGGCTGGAAAAGGATGCGCTGAAAGAACGAGACGAGGAAGCCTATAACCAAGTCTGGGAGGGTTTGTGCCGCCAGACAGTGGACGGTGCAATCTTTGCCAAGGAAATGCAGCAGGCCGAGAAAGATGGGCGCATCACCCGTGTGGCTTATGACGCAACCAAGCCAGTTCATGCGGTATTTGACTTGGGCTGGTCAGACAGCACCGCTATCTGGTTCTTGCAGTTTGTGGGGATGGAGACTAGGCTAATCAGATACATTGAGGACAGTCAGAAAACCATCAGCTACTATTTGGCAACCATGCAAACCTACGGGTATGTGTACGACACCATCTGGCTACCCCATGACGCTGAGAACAAGACACTAGCAGCCGCAGGACGGTCAATTGATGACATTGTGAGGGCAGCAGGGTACAAGACCCGCATCTTGCCTAAAGTGCCGATTGTGGACTCAATCAACGCCGCCAGAACAATATTCCCAAGCTGCTGGTTTGACCGTGAACACGCCGCCGATGGCCTAGCTTGCCTGCGCCACTACAGATATGAGGTAGACGTAGACACAGGTCAATTCAGCAGAACACCGCTACATGATCATTATTCGCATGGGGCTGACGCATTTAGGTACATTGCCCTTATGATTAAAGAGCCTGCAAAGCGCAAGAAACAAGAGCAGATTGCCAATGTTGGCAGTTGGATGGGATAATCCCCCAATGAGTACAAAGGGCTAAAAATGTCTGACTATCAAGCACAAACATCAAGTGCCGACACACGCATCAACGAAGCCATTAAGTTTTGGCGGCTAGTTAACGATGCTGACAGTAATAACCGAGCCGAGGCGCTGAACGATATTAAGTTTGCCGCGGGTGACCAATGGCCTGTTGAGATACAGAACAGCCGAAACGTAGAAGCTAGGCCGTGCCTGACCATCAACAAGATTGATGCCTACATTCGCCAAGTCACCAACCAGCAGCGCCAGCAGCGTCCCCGTCTTAAGGTACAAGCTGTTAATAACTTGGCTGATTACAAGGTTGCCCAAGTCATTGAGGGCATCATGCGTCACATTGAGGTCAACTCCAATGCCGACACCGCCTATGACACTGCCTTTGACTATGCCGTGCGTATGGGTTGGGGCTACTGGCGCATCAATACTCGATACACCAGTGAAGATTCGTTTGACCAAGAAATCTACATTGACACCATCGACAACCCGTTTACAGTGTACTTTGACCCGAATTCTGTGTTGCCTGATGGGTCGGATGCCGAGCGTTGCCTTATTACCACAGTGCTGGACAAAAAGATATTTCGGGAAATGTACCCAAATGCAGATGATGGGGCATCGTTTGCCCAACGGTCTACAGGGGATGACACCGCAAGCTGGGTAACCAAAGAGGATATTCGCCTTGCTGAATACTTCTATATTGAACGTGAAAAAGCCAAGCTGTATTTGCTGAGTGACGGTTCAAGACACTTTGCCGACTCTAATTCATTCTTTGAACGGGTAGAAGCGGCAGGGTTGACGGTGCTTGACCAACGGGAATCGTTTCGCAAGGCCGTTAAATGGGTCAAGATGACCGCAATGGAAATTATTGAGGAGAAGACATGGGCGGGTAAATATATCCCCGTTGTGCCTTGCTACGGTGCTCAGGTCATTGTGGACGATAAGCGCAAGAAATACGGTTTGGTGCGGTTTGCAAAAGACCCACAGCGTATGTACAACTTCTGGCGCACCAGCATGACCGAGAGCATTGCCCTTGCACCTAAGGCTAAATGGCTGCTGGCTGAGGGACAAGACGAGGGTCATGAAAGCGAATGGGCGCTGGCTAACATTAAGTCAAGCCCTGTGCTGCGCTACAAGCAAAAAGACATTGACGGCGCACCAGCCCCTGTGCCGCAGCGTCTACAGCCTGAGCCGCCACCTATGGGCATCATGGAAGCCGCTGGCGCAATCTCTGCTGATTTGCAGATGGTTCTGGGTATCCTTGACCCTAACCAATTGCCAAGCGGCAATATATCGGGCAAAGCCTTGGCGGGTCAGCAAAATCAGGTTGACCTGTCTAACTTCCACTTTTACGACAACATGACCCGTTCCATTCGGCACACGGGCAAGATCATTCTTGATTTAGTGCCAAAAATCTACGACACCCAGCGGGTAATGCGGATCATTGGCAGTGATGGTCAGCCGAGCATGGAGACTATCAACGAGCAGAAAACCACCGATGATGGCGTTCAAACGGTGCTAAATGATGTGACTGTGGGCGAATATGACGTAGTGATGGACACAGGGCCAGGCTTTATGACCAAGCGCCAGCAAGCCGTTGATGCATTGATGCCGCTGATGGCAAAGCCTGAATTGTTCAATGTGGCGGGTGACTTGGTGTTTAGGAATATGGATTTCCCTGGCGCTGATGTGATTGCGGACCGCCTTGCCGCAATGAATCCGCTGGCGCAGATTGACGAGAAATCAGATGTGCCGCCGCAAGTACAAATGGAATTGGCACAGGCCAAGAAAACTGTGCAGGATATGCAAAACCAGATGGCAGCGATGCAACTGGCAATGCAACAACGTGCCGACATTGAGCAAGTCAAGCAAGATTCTGAGACTAAGCGGGAACTCATGCGTCAGACCGCCAAGGCACACAACACCGAGACAATGGCTGAAGTTAAGGTCAATGACCAGAACACCCGTGCCATTACCAGCCAGAACAAGACTGAAATTGAGGCAATTGTTCAACTGTTGTTGCACCGCATGGACACCAGCCGTTTGAATGAAGAAATTGCCCGTAGAAATGCTGAACAGAATCAGTATGCACAGTTTGCTGAACAAGACATTGCTCAAGGCGCAAACCCGCTAACGCAAGCCTTAATGCCGCAAGCACAACCAATGCAACAGCCGCAAGTGCCACAGGGTCAGATGCCCCAAGGCGCACCGCCAATGGCGCAATGATTGACTGATTCATGATTTCGTGGTAAAAACCACAAAACCTTACCAGTTGGGTCAACTGGGTTAATTCTTAGGATCAAACCTATGTCAGAAGTACAGGAAGCACCACAAGTGCAACCAAGAGTAGCCGCTAATCTGGTTACTAATGAGAACATGGCTGAATTCACCGCCAAGAGGCTTGGGTTAGCTGATACAAGCGAGGCTGCACCAGCAGAGCCGCACAATCAGAGTGAGCCAACCGAGAGCGAGAAAGAGGCAACAGCGGTAGAGGATCGAAAACAGAATCCTAAGTTGGAGAAAAGGTTTTCAGAGATCACTAAGCAGCGTGAAGATGCGCGTAAAGAAGCGCAACAAGAACGTGAAGCTAGGCAATCACTGGAAGCAAAGTTGCGGGACTATGAGGAAAAAGCAAAGCCTAAAGCTGAGCAAGTAACCGAAGATGAGCCGCAGCCAGAGCAGTTCTCCGATATGTATGAATACGCCAAAGCGTTGACAGACTATCGAGTAGATCAGCGATGGAAAGATGAGAAGCAAAAGGAAGTGCAGGCAAAGGTTCAAGCCGAACGAGACCAATTGATAAACACTTGGGCAAAGCGGGTTGACTCTGCAAAGAGCGAGATACCAGATTTTGAAGCAATGGTTGGTTCTGCTGATGTTGTTGTGAGCAACGAAGTGCGGGACGCAATATTTGAGTCAGAAGTTGGCCCTCGAATCCTGTACCACTTGGCTGAAAATCCAGACATAGCTGAACAACTGCAAGGCATGACTTTGACAAGAGCCTTGGCTACAATTGGGAAACTGGAAGCAAAGTTTGAAAAGACTGAGCCTCAGACAAAGCCTACTGTTGGAAGAAGTAAAGCGCCAGCGCCGATCAACCCGATCAAAGCGTCTGCAAACGGGCCAGTTACAGAACTTGATTCAAACCGTCAATTTCATGGCAACTATCAGGCTTGGAAAGCAGCACGACTTGCAGGGCGAATCCGCTGACAACCCAAATCTTTTATAAGGAAATGAAATGAGCAACAATCTGCTTACCATCTCCATGATCACCAACGAAGCGTTGATGGTTTTGGAAAACGAGTTGACTTTCTCCTCTGAAGTCATGCGTAACTATGATGATCAATTCGCCGTTACTGGCGCAAAGATTGGCGCAACTTTGAACGTTCGCCGCCCTGGTCGTTTTATCGGTACATCTGGCCCTGCGCTGAATGTCGAAGATTTCAACGAAACCAGCACCCCCGTTACATTGTCTACACAATTCCACGTTGATACCCAGTTCACTACTCAGGACTTGGCATTGTCTTTGGATATGTTCTCTGACCGTGTACTGAAGCCTGCTGTAGCTGCTGTAGCCAACAAAATTGACTATGACGGTACAACAATGGCGAAGCTGAACACTGCCAACATCGTTGGTACTGCTGGCACACCTCCTACATCACTGTTGACATACCTGACCGCCCAAGCCTATCTGGACGCAGAGGGTGCGCCCCGTGATGGTCGCCGTTCATGCATTATTGAGCCGTTCACTGGCGCAACAATCGTGGATAGCCTGAAAGGTCTGTTTGTGCCTAATGACCGTATTGGTATGCAATATAGTAAAGGCATGATGGGTCGTGACTCTGCTGGTATGAACTGGAAGATGGATCAGAACATTTCTGCTCAAACTTTCGGTACTTACACTGGTACAGCAACAATCAACACAAGCACCGACACTGGCATTTTGACTTCTGGCTGGGCGCAAACTTCTGCACTTACCTTGTCGAAAACTGGCACATTCATCCCCAACGTTGGTGACACTTTCACCATCGCTAACGTGTATGCTGTCAACCCCCAGAACCGTCAAGCCTACGGTAGCAACAAGCTGCGTAATTTCGTTGTCACTGCCATCAGTGGTAATGCCGTTACCGTCAGCCCTGCTGTTATCTCTGCTGGTCAGTTCCAAAACGTGTCCATCACAAGCCCTGGCGCTTCTGCTGTAACCCCGTTTAACCAAGCTGGCGCAGTGTCACCGCAAAACATCGTTATGCACAAAAATGCTTTCACATTGGCTACTGCCGATTTGGAATTGCCTGATGGCGTGCATTTTGCTGGTCGTGCAAGCGACAAAGACTTGGGCTTGTCACTGCGTGTTGTTCGTCAATACACCATTAACAACGATTCAATCCCGACTCGTGTTGATGTGCTGTATGGATGGGCGCCTCTGTACCCCGAATTGGCTTGCCGAGTGGCTTCCTAATCAACCCCATAAAGAAAGGAAACTATCATGGCTAATATCAATCCAGGCGCAGCACAAACCACCACCAACCATCCGATTAACCTGTCCAGCAATCAAGCAATTCGTTTGATTGCATCAGCACAATCGGTCAACCTCAACAGCGTAGGCGATACCGTTGCACAAATCCTCGTAGCAGGACGAGTCAGCGTTGCCTATGTGTTGTTGACCAATGCAAGCACCAGCTTGTCTACAGCGGCATTTGCGGTTTACACCCTGCCTGCTGCTGGCGGCACTGCTGTACTGTCTGCAACCACTCCCACAGGCGCTACCACAGCGGCTAAGGTTGTGAACACCGCGGCAACTTCAACTGATGCGATTACAGGCCAATACCTGTACATTCGCAACACCACAGCGCAAGCCGCTGCTGCAACCGCTGATATTTTCATCTACGGTTACGACCTGACTTTCCTGCCTTAATCGGCATGAAGTAAATGAAAGAGCCGCCCTCAAAAGGGGTGGCTTTTTCTGTTTTGAAGCATATAATTTGATGAACTGAAAGGTAAGCTATGTCCAATATCACCTATCTTGACGCAACCGCAAAGGTTAAAACTGCGCCAGCAAAATTAAAAGGCATTTTTGTCAGTGCCGCATCTGATACCCCCACAATTACTGTTTACGACACACAAACAACAGTCACAGATGTGAAAGTTTTAGACACTTTTACACCTGTGGCAGCAACTAATTACAATTTTTACGATGGTTTAAATACCGCAAATGGCTTGTATGTTGTGATTAGTGGCACGGTCAAATGCACTGTTTACTACGAATAAAACCCACTTAGTTTTTGAGGAAAAAATATGGCTGTCAATCTTTCAATGCTGGCGGGGGCGGGGGCGCAGTTTTTTGATAACAACGGCATACCTTTAGCGGGTGGTCTTGTTTATACCTATGCCGCAGGAACTAACACACCGCAGGCCGCATACACAACCAGCGCAGGATCAATAGCACACGCTAATCCAATTGTGCTTGATTCCGCTGGTCGTACTCCATCTGGCGGTGAGATTTGGCTAACTGATGCTGTGGCATATAAGTTTGTTTTGAAAACAGCAACCGCAGTCACAATTGGAACGTATGACAATGTAACTGGCAATGCAAGCGGCATATATGCGGCTTTTGCTGCATCTTCAGGATCATCTCTTGTTGGATATACACAAGGCGGCACAGGCGCTGTAGCTACTACGGTGCAAGCCAAGCTGCGACAGACTGTCAGCGTATTAGACTTTGGCGCTGACCCAACGGGTGCAACTGATAGCACAACTGCCATCCAAGCAGCAATTACTGCTGCCCCTCAAGGCGGCGCGGTGTACGTCCCTAACGGCACTTATAAAGTATCTGATGCTTTGGTAATTGACAAAGCGCTTACCATTTATGGTGACGGGCCTGGCAAATGGATTGATAGCCTTGGTGGTTCTATCATCACTCAAACAAATGTTGCCAAAAATGTTTTTACACTTAAAGCTAGCGTAGCCCAATACGCATTTGGTCAATATGGGTTAAACAACGTCAATTTTCGTGATTTGGCAATTACAGGCCCATCATCTGCAAGCCGTTGCACCCGAGGCATTGGCTGTGACACAACGGTCAATAGTGGCAATTATCACATTCGAGAATGCACATTCACCAACATTCAAGTTCGGTTTTGTGTAACTGGCATTGAATTGGTGGGTATTTGTTATTTAAATGATTTTTACAGTAGCGTAATTTCTCAATGCGACACAGGTTTTGCACTATATCGTGGTTCAGCCTTAGAAAGTGGAGGGCAAACTAGATTTTTTGGAACGACCATTGATTTAATTACTGACACTTGTTTACGATGGAACACTGACACAGGGTCTGGCGATTTGTCATTGTTTGGCTGTACATTGGCTGATGCGGCTTATGGAATTATCTCTAACGAAGAAGCACAATTGATGATTTCAGGTTGTTCTTTTGAAAACTTGGTAAAAACTGGCGCACTTGGGGCTGGCATTTATATTGAAATTAAAGAAGCTAATCCCGCATCCGATTCAGCAAAAACAATTATTGGCAATAAATTTTCGGCAAATGACAATTCTATTTGGCTGGATAAAACAACAACCGCCCTTGGTTCAAATTCGTGGGCATGGCCTATGTTAATTGATGGCAACACGTTACTTGACACAGTTGCTTTAAAGATTACTTTGCAATCAGGCGAACCACCTATGTCAGCACAGAATTTTGTGTTGGGGGCAGGAAACTCTGGTCTTTCTGGTGGTTTTTTAGCTACATCGCAAATTAGCACAAACTATGCTGGCCGCGATATGCAAAAACAAATGCTTACGAGAAGCACTACGTTTGGCCCAAGCGCGGTTGGAACTTTACAATTGCCATTAGGTATGGTGGTTACTAGCGCCAGAGTTTATTTGACGGCAAACGCAAGTTCTTTTACTTCATTGTATGGCGGTGACGGAGATTTAAACACCCGTTACTATACTGGAATTAACGGGCAAACCGCACCACTAAACACATGGACAAATTGGACGCCAACAGTGCCGCAATTTATTGTCAACAGCGCATTAAAACAACAAGTAACACTATCAGGAACTGCGGCGCTATCGGGTGCTGCTGGGGTGTTTGAAATTCAAGGTTATATCCCGTAATGGCAAACAGCAAAATATCCGCGCTAACGTCAGCTACCACACCGCTGGCAGGTACGGAGACTTTGCCAATTGTGCAAAGCAGCTCAACTAAAAAAATTGCTGTTTCAAGTATGTTTGGTACAAACGTATATACGTTTTTAAATACTCCCTCAAGCGCAAATCTTGCCGCTGCTGTTACGGATGAAACGGGTAGTGGTCTGTTGGTTTTTGGAACTAACCCTACTTTTACTAATACTGCTGGTTCGGCAGCAGCAAATTTTACCAATTCAGCTTTTCAAGACGTATTAGTAAATTTATTTAATGCGGCAAGTACTACTGGCAACAAAATTACAGTTCAATTTGCAAGTAATGGCGGGTCAACAACTACCAATGCAATTACTTCCTACGGTAGCGCGTATGGTTCAAGTTTGGACAATGCTATTGAAATTGGTAATTCTAGTGGTAAAGTTCGTGTTACGACTGCTGGAGATGTTGCGGCAAATACAGGTAACTTTATACCTTTAACAGCAGCTAAAGGAATGAACTTTACCGCAAATACGCCGTTAGCGGGAAAAACTAGCACATTACTAAATTGGTACGAAGAAGGCACATGGACACCTAACCAAGGCGCGGGATTGACTCTTGTAGGCGCATTCAGTTCAACAGGCAAATACACCCGTGTCGGACGCAACGTAACGGTTAGCGGAACAGTAACGGGTGCAACAAGTGTGGCAGTAACTGCTGGTGGTGTCATAACAACCAATTTGCCATTTACCATAGGGACAGCAGGACACGGAAATGCAACGAATGCCGCTATTACTGCTTTTGCTGCGGTTATTTGTAACACAGGTACAACATTAACGTCTGCTGGCGCTATTGCTGCCACAGGAACAATTACATTTTCTGCAACATACTTTGTCTAAGGAACGTCATGCTTGAAAAACAAACAATTATTGATCGAATTGAAGTCTTGCAAGACCAGACGGTAGCGGTTCGATACATAGTAACCATTAATGAAGATGGTAATCTTTTGGCGCAAGAAATCAAAGGCAATTATATTCGACCAGGCGATGATTACAGTGCCGAGGATGCCAAGGTACAGGCTATTTGTGCCACTGTGCATACGGCTGAAGTTGTAGCGGCGTACAAAGCTGCACAAGAGGCCACAGCATGAACTTGCCACAATTACCCCAAGACAAAGCCAATCATCTGGCCTACGGCGCGGTGACCTTTTCCATAGTGTTGCTGATAGCGCGCTTTCTGTTTCCAAACGATCAGATTGGATTTGCTTGTTTGATTACGATTCTGTCAGCTATTGGCAAGGAAGCCAGTGATGCTTGGATCAACTGGAAAGCTACTGGTGACCCAATGAAAGGGCCGCACGGGGTTGAGTTGTTGGATGCAGTGGCTACAATTTCTGGCGGTGCTTTGGCTGGTTTGCCTTTGCTTATCCTGCAAATCCCAATAATTTAAGGATAAAAAATGACTCAGCCAATAGACATTATCACCCGAGCCATGAAAGACATTGGCGCTATTGCCGCTGGTGAAAATCCAACGGCTGATGAAGCGCAAGACGGTCTGGATATGCTCAACGACATGATTGCACAATGGTCGAATGAAAACATGATGGTTTTCTATCGGACAGAGTTGATCTTCCCAACTGTGCAAAATACTGTGCAATACACATTAGGGCCAGGCGGTTCTGTTGGGGCATCTTTTACAGGATCAATTTCTGGCAACGTCTTGACCGTTACAGCCATTACCAGTGGCGGCATCACAATGGGCATGACTTTATCGGGAACAGGCATTACCGCTGGAACTACGATTGTGGGCTTTGGCACAGGCGCAGGCGGTAACGTCCTTGAAGCGGGAACATATACTGTCAGCAAATATCAGACGGTAGCCAGCACGACTGTCAGTGCCTACTATGAGCGCCCCTTGACCATTGAATCTGCCTTTGTGCGGGTTGCCACAATGCAAGGCGGGTCTAGTGTTGCTGGTGGGTATTTAGACTATCCTGTGGCTATCCTAAGCCTTGAGGAATATGAATCTCTAGGCATCAAACAGCTAAATGGCCCTTGGGCAAAGATGATCTACTATATGCCTGCCGAAACCCTTGGCACGGTGTATGTGTTTCCCAACCCCTCACAAGGTGAATTGCATTTGTTCACGCAAACCATTTTTAGGGAATATCAAACCATCAGCGACACAATTACCATGCCACAAGGCTACAACATGGCTTTGCGCTGGTGTCTTGCTGAACGTTTGATGCCTATGTATGGCAAATCAAGCCAGACGCAAATTGCATTGATTACCAGCTATGCAGCACAGGCCAAGGCTACGATCAAGCGCACCAATATGCGCCCCCCGCAAGTTTCACGCTATCCAGATGCGCTGATGATGGGTAAGGCCAAGGATGCTGGTTTCATCATGGACGGAGGGTTTAGATAATGCCAGACTTTGGTTTTGTCGGGGCTTCGTATGAAGCGCCATCTATTTATCAAGATGCACAAGAGTGCATTAACTTCTTTTGCGAAATTGACCCTACCAAACAACAGGGCGCAAGAGGGGTTGTGGCAATGTATCCAACGCCTGGCCTTGTCAAGATTGCTCAGTTATTGGCGGCAGAAGTGCGGGGCTTGCATACTTTGTCAAATGAAAATTATTTGATTGCTGTTGCTGGAAGTATTGTGTACAAGGTTGATACCAGCTACACAGCAACCCAAATTGGAATTTTGGCTACTAACACAGGGCCAGTTTCCATATCCGATAACGTCACCAATAATGGCATGACTGCTTACATTGTGGACGGGGTGAATCGGTACACATGGATTGAATTAACCAACACGTTTGCAACACTGGCAAGCACAGATGGCCCGTGGCAGGGTGCTACGGTTGTTGATTCTATTGATGGATACAACATCTATAACCAACCAAACACGTTTAATTGGGCTTGCACTGACTTGAATTCAAGTTTATCTAGCCAAGCCTTGTACGGGTCAGCTAACGGCTTTCCTGACAACATTGTGAGCCTTATTGTTGACCGTAGACAAGTTTATTTGCTTAAAGATGTGACTACTGAGGTTTGGACAGATGTTGGTAATACGATCACGGGAATAACGACTTTCCCATTTGCTCGAGTGCCTGGCACGACCGTGCAATCAGGTGTAGGTGCAGCATTCTCTGTGGCACGTTTTGGAACTTCCTTTGCCGCTGTCTGTAAAGATACTCGAGGCGATTCAACCATTGAAGCGATGGTTAATTACGAATACAAGAAGTTTTCTACTCATGCAGTAGAGCAGTCTTTGATGAATGAAGTGACCAGCGATGCGGTGGCTTATACCTACCAAATTGAGGGACACGAAATGTATGTGGTGACTTTTCCATCAGTAGGCGAATATGGCCTGACTTGGGTTTACGATGGGTCAACTCAGCAATGGCATAAGTGGCTGGCTTGGGATTCTGACCTTGCTGTTTATAAGCGCCATCGTTCAAATTGCGGGTGTTACTTTAACAATGAATACATTGTTGGTGACTATGAAAATGGAAAGTTGTATACCATTCAAAACGAAGTATATACAGAAGACGGCGCAACAATTCGCCGTATGCGCCGAGCGCCTCATATAACTACTGATCTGCAAAGACAGTATTTTGAATCATTCCAGATTCAATTTCAGCCAGGCGTTGGTTTGACTACAGGTCAAGGTGATGATCCACAAGCCATGTTGCGTTGGTCAAATGACGGCGGCTCTACTTGGTCAAACGAGCATTGGGTAACCATTGGCAAAATTGGGCAGTATGCCAACCGTGCGCTTTGGAGGCGTTTGGGTTATGCAAGAGATAGAATTTTTGAAGTAGTAGTTAGCGATCCCGTTAAAGCTGTCATAGTTTCCGCTGAGTTGAAAGCAAGCGCAGGGGAAAATTAATGGCAACAATGCCAAACACCAATATCAACATACCGTATTCGGCGTTTATTGACGAAACGACAGGTAGACCTACTCAGGCTTGGCTATTGTGGTTGATGAGTCCAAATTTCATTACGGTAAATCTTGGTACGGCATTAGCTGTTACTTCTGGTGGCACAGGGTTAACCACTATTCCCACAAATGGGCAGCTTTTAATTGGTAACGGGTCAGGCTATACCCTAAACACACTTGGCACGGGTGTTGGCATTTCAGTTGTCAATGCGGCAGGCACAATCACAATTGCTAACACTGGTGTTTTGTCAAACATTGCAGGCAGTGGCATATCAGTGTCTAGCGCCACAGGTGATGTGACGATTGCCAATACAGGTGTGCTTTCATTTTCTGGCGGTACAACTGGCCTGACCCCTGCAACGGCTACCACAGGCGCTGTTACCTTGGCTGGCACATTGATTGCTGTAAATGGCGGTACAGGTCAATCCTTGTATGCAGTCGGTGATTTGTTATATGCCGATACAACAACAACATTGGCTAAATTGCCTGATGTAGCAACTGGTAACGCATTGATTTCTGGCGGTGTAAGCACAGCGCCAGCATGGGGAAAAATTGGTCTTACAACCCATGTAAGTGGAGTTTTACCTATTGCCAACGGCGGCACAAACGGTTCTGCAACCCCTACGGCAGGCGCTGTGGCCTACGGCACTGGTACTGCGTATGGGTTTACTGCCGCAGGCACAGCGGGGCAAGTGCTGACTAGCAATGGCGCTGGAGTGCCTACATGGACAACAAATGCTGGAGGTGATGTAACAGGGCCAGCGTCATCGACTGACAATGCTATTGCAAGGTTTGATGGCACTACGGGCAAGCTGATTCAGAATTCTGTTACTACTATTGACGACACTGGTGCAGCTACAGGCTTTACAACATTTGCGGCTTCTACTAGCGTTACTACGCCCATAGTTCAAGCATCAAATTCTGCTGGCTTATCGCTTAAAAATGCGTCAGGCACAACCCAAATGAGTGTTGGTGCTGGCGGTGGCGATAATATGTCCATCAATGTTTCTACCAATTTAAACGGTGCAAATGCACAAATTGATATTAGTCCAACAGGTACGGGTCATGTCCACATAAAACCTAGTGGTACAGGTTCAATTGAAGTTGCGCCTACAAATGTAGGAACAATTGACAATATGACCATTGGGGCAACGACACCTAAAAATGGTAGTTTTGTAGATTTAAGCGTAACTGGAATAACAAGTTTTGACGGTA
>Ga0209500_10000530_pt1 | contig 32781 bp, 43 predicted proteins | sample S_140212_EF_Meta_FD_187323 | JGI IMG/M metagenome (GOLD analysis project Ga0209500, IMG submission 187323) | Freshwater microbial communities from Lake Simoncouche, Canada to study carbon cycling - S_140212_EF_MetaG (SPAdes) (version 2) | ecosystem: Environmental > Aquatic > Freshwater > Lake ...
ACAATTTATCTCAACGGATGATGCGGAGAAGCTGAGAGGATTAAAGAGTAGCATCTTATGGTTGGAGGAAGCAAATGAGATAGATAGTGAGAGTTACTTCCAGCTACAAATTAGAACTACTCAAACAATTATATTATCCCTAAATCCCACCATTTCACCTTTTCATTGGATAAGAGGATTAGAAGCAGCACAATACTTTACCACATATAAGGATAACCCATACCTAGAACAATCAGTAGTAGAAGCAATTGAGGAGTTAAAACACACCAACCCTAAAGCATGGAAAACTTATGGGTTAGGAGAATTCACAACCAATGAGAGAGCAGTGTTCCAATTTAACTTAGTTGATTGGGTACCTGATGATGCAGAGTTTGTGTGTTGGGGATTTGATGCAGGATATAGTGCTGACCCTTCCGCATTAGTAGCAGTGTTTAAGTATGGTGCAAAGGATTTATATTTTGTGGAAAGCTTATATGAGAAGGGTATGGTAACCGATGATTTGATTAAACACTTCAAAGGTTGTGTGAAAGGTAGAGAGGAAATATATTGTGATAGTGCTGAACCACGCCTAATAGAAGAATTATATAGAGCAGGGTTTAATACGAAACCTGTTGTTAAAGGTAAGGATAGTATTAACTTTGGAATACAGGTTATGCAGAACTACACACTCAACATACCTAAAACATGCAACAACCTAGTGAATGAGTTTTATTCATACCAATGGGGAGTAGATAAACACCAACACGTTACGGATAAACCAGAAGGTGGGTTAGACCATCTTATTGATGCAGCACGTTATGCGTGTATGATGAAGTTAAGTAATGTGGCAACAGCAAAAGGAAAATACGTTATAACAATAAGATAATAATATGGAAACAAACTACTTACAAATTGGAGAAGCACAAATAGATGAGAAAGGTGTTATGGAGATGGCAGCATACATTGCGCATTTAGAGAAAGAGCAAACTAAACTATTGGAAGAACTAACACAAGCTAAAGCATTCCTATCTGCTACCATACACCAAAGAGCATCTGCGGAGAGTAAGGTGAGAGAACTACAACATCGTTTAGAGAGTAAGAAAGTAATTGATATAACATCACAACCAATAATTAAATCAGCGTTTAATACCATTGAGTTAATCAACCCTGAACAATATAGAGAAAAGAAAAACCAAAGATAATATGAAACAAACAATCCAAATTACAGTACCTACCGATTGGAGTGCTATAACCCTAGAGAAATACCTTAAACTACATAACGATTTAAAATCCTATGAGGGTGAATCAAATGCTCAAACGGCATGCCTGTTTTACCACCTATGCGATTTACCTGCGGATTATCTTATGGGATTGGATGTAGATACCTTCGTAAAGATTAAAGGGGATTTAGATGGGTTTATGCAACGTTGTGACCTACCCCTGCAAAGGATTATAAGAATAGATGGAAAGGAGTATGGGTTTGAACCTAATTTAAGTAAGATTGCTTATGGTGCTTATTTAGATATAGCAAAATACGAAACCTTTCAGATAGATAACAACTGGGCGAAGGTGATGAGTATCTTATATCGTCCTATCACAAAGAAGGTAGGTGATTTATATGAGATAGAAGCATACGATGGTAACATAGATGGAGATAAGTTTTTAGGTTTAGGTATGGATATCAATTGGGGTGCATTGTTTTTTTTTGTACATTTATTAGAGGACTTACCGAATTTTATCCTGAAATCTTTGAAGGATACGCCGGGGATACCTCACAACATCAAATCAATTTTGGAAGAAAATGGAAAAGTTATAGCTCAATTATACAACTCGCCGGAGGAGATATAAGAGCAATAGCAGATGTGGTTAAACTACCATTAGAAACATGCTTACTATTCCTAGCGCATGATAGTGATTACAATAGGTTACAAACACTTATGCATAATGAAATGTTAGCAAAAGTAAAATAATCAACTACATTTAGGTTATTGATTGTTAAAATAGCAAATAAATAAATAAATGCCAAACCCATCTTATTTAGCAAGATTCGTAGCAACATCAGGTGTTTACATAGGACCTACACAGGGTAAATCATCACCGAAGAATAATAGGAGAGCATGCTTATGCATTCACTCCAATACATACTCACGTAAGTGTTGTAATGGTGCATTATTAGAGCAAGGTATAGGTTCTACCGAAGTTCCGTATTCACAAACACAAAATCAATAAACTTAGTTTAGCATGGCTATATTAAATAAAACACAATTAGAGGCTGCCAATCAGGCAGATTTTCCAGATAACTCATCAGGTTTAATTACACCTGCGATATTAAGAAGTTTTAATACTGATATGATTGATAGTATGATTATCACCGGTTCAGCTGGTGCTAGTGGTACTTCAGGTACGTCAGGCACTTCAGGAACTCGTGGCACATCGGGTACGTCAGGTATCAATGGTACTAACGGAACTGGAGCAGCAGGTAGTAATGGTACATCAGGTCTTAATGGAACTAATGGTTTAAATGGAACTAATGGAACTAATGGTGCAACAGGAGCAGCAGGTACATCAGGTATCAATGGAGTAAACGGAACATCCGGCACTTCAGGTTTAAGTGGAGCAGGTGGAAGTTCGGGTACTAGCGGTGTTTCAGGAACATCGGGTATCAATGGGACTAGTGGAATAAATGGAACTTCAGGTTTAAACGGTACATCGGGTTTAAACGGAAGTAATGGTACATCAGGTATCACAGGAGCAGGTGGAAGTTCAGGTACTTCAGGAGTATCGGGAACATCAGGCATTAACGGAACTAGCGGTATCAATGGTGCTAATGGCACAAATGGTACTAATGGGGTTGATGGAACTTCAGGTTTAAATGGAAGTTCAGGTATCAACGGAACGAATGGTGCTAACGGAAGTAATGGGACTAGTGGAGTGAGTGGCACATCGGGTATAAATGGAACATCTGGTTTAAATGGTTCTAATGGAACTTCGGGAGTAAACGGCACATCAGGTGTGAACGGAACTTCAGGGGTAAATGGTAGTAATGGTACATCAGGTTTAAATGGTGATAAATACCAATCTACATCATCTACATCTTTATCAATTCAAAATCAGGGTTCAACATTAAGTTTAATAACTGGATTAGGTTTAGCATACACAGTAGCACAATCAGTATTGATTGCATACGATGTAAATAATCACATGACGGGTGATGTAGTAAGCTATAACGCCGGTAATGGTGCTTTAGTATTAACTGTCACTGCCAAAGATGGTAATGGTACATATAACGTATGGCAAGTAAACTTAGCAGGAGCTGCAGGTGGTGATGGTACTTCAGGTACTTCGGGTGTATCAGGTACATCAGGAGTAAATGGTACTAGTGGGGTAAACGGAACTAGCGGAGTGAATGGCACGTCAGGAACATCGGGTTTGACGGGTTCATCAGGAACTAGCGGTGTTAGTGGGACGAGTGGATTAAATGGAAGTAATGGTACTAGTGGCATCAATGGTGCTAATGGTACTTCAGGAATAAATGGTGGAGCTGGTTCGCAAGGAACATCAGGCACATCGGGATTAGATGGTACATCGGGTACATCAGGTTTGAGTGGAGCTGGAGGTTCAAACGGAACTTCAGGTACATCAGGCGTAAATGGTTCACAGGGCACGTCAGGAACCTCAGGATTGAACGGAACTAGTGGTATCAATGGTACTAATGGTTTAGCAGGTACGAGCGGTTTAAATGGAAGCAATGGAACATCGGGTATATCCCCTATATTTAATAGTGGGTCTTATGCGACAACAGGTTCAAACCAATTCTTAGGTAATCAATCAATTAGCGGGTCATTAACTATAACTGAAGCAATCATAGGAGATGGTAATATAAAATTACAACCTGATGCTAATGATGTTAGGTATTTAGAAGTATATAACACTGCACCGCAAGATACACACATCACAGCAAGTGGTGGTTATCTATATTTGGGAGATGATGAAACTTATGTAAATGTTAATAACGATGGTTCTGATACAATATATGTAAGAGCAGATAGTGGATTAACTATTGATGCTGATACAAAGATAACAGGTTCTTTAGGAATCACAGGTAGCTTAAAAGTTACTGGATTAAATCCTGGATTTGGACAATTAGGTAAAATTGAAGTAACTGGTAGCGTTAATGCATCAGTTGCGGTTAATACTCCGTTTGTATCAGCATCTGGTGTAAATGCATTATCTTATGAATTCAGACCAACTGGTCAGTTATTAATATCTCAAACGATACCAGCATTAGCAGTTTCAGGTTCTAACTTATATTTTTGGGATGGTACACAATGGTGTCAATTAAACACTTGCGTTCCATCAACAACTACAACAACAACTGCAGGAACAACAACAACTACGGCAGCACCAACAACTACAACAACTACTACAACAATTCCTAAATATCAGGTTCAATTATGTAGTGGTGGAACAATATATACAATACAAAAATCAGATGCACCTGCACCAACATCAGGTTCAGCATATAAAATAAGTTCAGTAGCAGAACCTTCTACATTTAATGGAGTTGATTGTTGGAATTATTTAGGTGTATCAACAGGTTCAGTATTTACTGCAGCTACATGGGGAACTCCTTTCTATGATTGCGCAACTTGTGTGGGTACAACAACTACTACCGCAGCACCAACTAGTACAACAACAACAACTAGTGGAACTACAACTACTACTGCAGGAACAACTACAACTACGGCTGGGACTACAACTACTACTGCAGGAACAACTACCACAACAACTGCTGGTACAACAACGACTACAACTGCAGCACCTACAACTACCACTACTACAACTAGTGGAACAACAACAACTACAACTGCAGCACCTACAACTACAACAACAACTTCTGCAGGATATTACTACTACGATTTGTATCAATACACATGTAGTGGTGGAACGTGTTCTTATTTAGCTGGAGCAATAACAGGTAGAAGTACAACTCCATTAACTACTGGAAATACAGTTTACTATAAGAATACTGATGGGTATATCTACTCGCCAACTACTTCAGCAGCTGGACCTACATACACAGTTAATTTAGATAATACAACTTCTCAAAATAGTATATGTGATACATTATGTAGTACTACAACAACTACTTCAGGTACTACAACAACTACGGCTGGGACTACAACAACTACCGCAGGAACAACTACCACGACTACATCGGGTACTACTACCACAACGGCTGGTACTACAACTACAACCGCAGGTACAACTACAACTACAACCGCAGGAACAACTACAACAACCGCAGGTACAACTACAACTACCACTGCAGCACCAACTAGTACAACTACAACCACTTCGGGAACTACAACTACTACCGCAGGTACAACTACAACTACGGCTGGAACTACCACCACAACAACTGATGGTACAACAACTACTACTGCGGGTACTACAACAACAACGGCTGGGACTACAACTACAACTACTGATGGTACTACAACAACCACAAATAGCACAACTACAACAACACAACCATAAAAAAATAACTACAAACAACTTAATAGTTGTTAAATAATCAAATACACAAATATGAACGCAAAACAAGTATTAAACAAAATCATAGCAACCCTTTCTTTATCAAAAGAGGAGGTTGTGTTAGCATACGCTAAATTAGCAGATGGCACGATTTTAGAATCACCTACATTTGATGTTGGTGAAGATGTATCAGTAGTATCAGAAGATGGTACTAAAACTGCTGCACCAAACGGAGAACATGAAATTGTTCTTAAAGATTCAGAAGGTAATGAAGTTAGAATCAAAGTTATCACTAAAGATGGTGTTATAGCTGAGAGAGAAAACGTAGAGTTACCAATGGATGCAAAATCAGAAGAAGTACCAGTTGAAGAATTACCTCAAACTAAAGTACCTAAAGAAAAATCAGTATATGCTGAAAGTATCGCAGGTGAAGATATTGGTGGTGAATCTACTGATGAAGCAGATGCAACTGCTGAACCTATCACTGAAGATATGGGTAAAGTAATGGAAAAATTACAATATCGTATTGATGAGATGGAAAAGAAAATCCAATCTATGCAGGATGGAATGTATCCTAAGAAAGAAGAAGATGTTCAAATGTCTGATGAGGAAGAAGAACTTCCAAAGTTAGATGGTGCTCCAATAGAGGAAAGCCCTTTAGCAAAACAACAAAAAAGTAAATTTAGTAGAAAAGTACCTGCTTCACCGCAAAATACTTTCTTATCTAAATTATATAAATAATTAACAAAAAAACTTATTAAAAAATGAGAAAAAATCAAAACTTCGTACAACCTACTGTAACAAGTACGTACGCAGGGGAATTCGCTGGAAAATATATAGCGAGCGCCCTTTTATCTGCAACTACGCTAGATAAAAACTACATCACTATCATGCCGAATGTTAAGTACAAATCAGTAATCCAAAAGATTGATGTGAATAGTATTATAACTGATGCAGCGTGTGATTTCGCAACTTCTGGTACTGTTGCTCTTTCTGAAAGAGTAATCACTCCAAAAGAATTGCAAGTAAACTTACAATTATGTAAAGCTGAATTTTTAAATTCATGGGAAAGTTTACAACTAGGATATAGTGCTTTTGATACTATCCCTGCTAGCATAAACGATTTCTTAGTGTCTTACATTGGTGGAAAAGTTGCAGAAGCAACTGAACAATCAATTTGGCAAGGTGTTGCTGCTACTAACGGACAATTCGGTGGTATCTACAACGCATTATCATCTTCAGTAGTTGCTGGTGGAAGCAATGCTCCTATCACTGCATCACTTTCTGGTTCAGTTGATTCATCAAACGTATTAGCTAGATTAAATTCTTTAGTTGATGCAATTCCTCAAACTATCTATGGTAAAGAAGATGTATTAATTTACATCCCAACTAACGTAGCTAAAGCATACCAACAAGCATTAGCTGGTGGTGCGCAAGGTGCGAACGGATATAACAACCAAATGAACGTAGGTGAAAAACCATTGAACTTCAATGGTGTTGAATTAGCATGGTGTCCAGGTTTAGCATCTTCTGCTATGGTTGCTGCACAAAAATCTAACTTATTCTTCGGAACAGGTTTGATGAGTGATTACAACCTTGTAAAAGTGTTAGATATGGAAGACTTAGATGGTTCTCAAAACTTCAGAATTATCATGAGATATACTGCAGGAACACAATACGGTATCGGTTCTGACATCGCTATCTACAAAAATTATTAATTGAGTAAGTAATAGGGAGATTAAAGTTAAAACTATATCTCCCTTTACTCAAATTAAAAGAAGAAACAAAAATTAAAAATTAAATACTATGGCTTGTAACTTATCAGCAGGACGTAACGAAGTATGTAAGGAATCAGTAGGTGGATTATCAGCAGTTTATTTTGTAAACTATACTGGTTCACTAGCTAATATAACTGATGGTGAAAGTGATGATTTAATCAGCACATTACCAGCGGGTCTTACTGCTTACAAATACGAACTTAAAGGAACTAGCGCATATACTGAAACTGTAAATACTTCTAGAGAAAACGGAACTACATTCTTTCAACAAGAGTTAGTTTTAAATCTTAAGAAACTTACGCCTGAAATGACAACTCAACTTAAACTTGCTGCTTACGGACGTCCACAAATATTCGTAGCTACAATTAATGGTGATTGTTTATTGATAGGACAACAAGAAGGAGCAGATTTAACTGCAGGAACTTTACAAACTGGAGCAGCATTGGGTGACCTTTATGGTTATTCATTAACGTTCACAGGTATGGAGAAATTCCCTGCATCGTTTATTTCTGGTTCTACTTTTGCTAACCCATTTGCTGGAGTATCAAACCCTCCAACAGTAGTAGCAGGAACTAACTAATCAGTATTTCGCTTAAAATATTAGAAGGGATAGGTAAAACTATCCCTTTTTTTTGTGCTTATCACTATAATATGAGATAAGTTTGTTAAATGTATAGATAAACAAACGTAAATACAACTTAATGTTAGCATACTATATATCAGGAAGCAATTATTACTCAATGAGAGTATCCCCAACGGGTTCTTCTAACCTTGTATTACAATTGCAAGATATGTACACATTAGTGAATACATCATCTTCAGTTAGTGCATCAACTAGACCTTACACATATCAACCATACGAAAGCATCCTAAATTGGACAGCATCTATCGCATCAGCATCAATTGGTGAGCAGTATAGAGCAGTTATAACGGATGGTACTGCATCTATATGGTTTGGTTCTATTTCAGTATTTGCATCTCAATCAATAGATAAAGCTGATTATGTAAACCAATTAGGTGTTGAAGAAGTGTATGTAAGTAACGTAACTGATAACGAATATATAATAATGGAATAATATGAAAGGAAAACAAAATTTTTCCGTTGTGAATTTAACACAACAAGAAATACCAATCGTAAGAGAGGATACAAAAACAAGATATACATGGGTACCTGTTGGTATAATAGGACCTGATGATTTCTTTCAAAACATAACTGATAGTTTTACTACATCAACAACTAATGCAGCTTGTATTGAGGGTATATCTGATTTAATATTTGGAAAGGGGTTGTATTCTAAAGATACTGCATTCCAAACGGTGTTAGATACAATATTACCACAGGAAGAACTTAAAAGAGGTATATTTGATTTAAAGCTATATGGTAATGCATCATTTCAAGTATATTGGGATGATACTCACACTAAAGTTATTAAAGTATATCATATTCCTGTTCAAACAATTCGTGCAGAGAAGATATATGATAACCCAAAGGTGCAAAACTACTACTATTGTACTGATTGGAACGACCAAAGAGCACAAAAGCATAAGAAAATCATACCTGCATTTGGTACATCTAATGAAAAGATGGAATTACTTTATGTTAAAAACTATACACCTGGTAAATACTATTATAGTTTACCTGATTGGATGAGTGCATTACAATTTTCTTTCGTAGAAGCTGAGTTATCTAACCTACATATGAACAACATTGAGAATGGTTTCTTACCATTAGTGATGATTAATATGAATAGTGGAGTACCTGCACCTGAAGAAAGACAAACAATTGAGAGTTTAATTGAGAATAAGTTTACAGGAACTCGTAACGCTGGTAGATTTATGATATCATTTAACGATAATGTTGAATCAAAACCAACAATTGAAACAATTACTACTGATAATCTGCATGAAAAATACAAATATGTAGCAGAATATGCGCAAGATAGAATATTAGTAGGACATAGAATTACTTCACCATTATTATTTGGTATTCGTACACAATCTAATGGATTTAGTTCTCAATCAGAGGAAATGAAAACTGCATTCTCTATTATGCAAACAATGACAATCAATCCATTTCAAAATTTAGTGATAAACACATTTACTTCTATGTTTGAACAATCAGGTTATGATAATACTGAATTATACTTTGAACAATTAACTCCATTAGCGATTCTTTCAGAAACTGCTGATGAAACTGGACAAACTATTAACGAAGTTGAAGATGATATCAATGAGCAAGGTGAAAACCCTGCAACTACTGAAGATACTAGTGTAAACGATGTAGTTATACAACAAAGTAATCCAAACTTCACAAAAGAATTTGAAATATTTAAACAAAACTAACAATGAGCTACGCACTTTTTATAACAAGAAACGATATTATCAAAAATTCACCTTTACAGGGTGCAATTGATGCTGATAGGTTACTACCATTCGTTCGTACTGCGCAAGATAAGTACATGCTTAATCTATTGGGTACTGTGTTGTTTGAATACCTACAATTGAAGATTACTAATAACACAATTGGTTCATTAGATGCTTATTATCAGGATTTAATCAATGACCATATCAAACCTACACTAATATGGTACGCATGCGTTGAATACATCCCATTTTCGGGCATTCAATTCAAAAGTGAGGGTGCAGTTAAGCACAAATCAGATACGGGGGAAACGCCGTCTAAGAATGAGATTGATTACCTATTAGCAAAAGCTGAAAATAGTGCTGATTTCTATGCAACTAGAATGCAAAACTATTTAATAGCATATTGTAACCAAATACCACAATACCTTGAGAGTGTTGGTAACCTAACTCAGGTTTATCCTGATTTTACTAACCAATATTTCGGAGGTATCCAATTATAATATTATGGGATTAAATGTAGTAAATAAAGTAGGTACAAATTATTCATTGTACTATAATGTTTTAAATTATTTTAAAACAATAATGACAAATCACCCTAGTATTCAATCAGTTAGTCAGGGTGATATCTATGAGATAGATGATAATGAATTTCCAGCATATCCATTAGGTAATATATTAATAACTAACTCAACATTTAGTGATTCAAAGACAGTTTATAGATGCCAGCTTACAATTGCTGATAAAATTAAATTAAAGAATAATGAATCAGTTGGTGTTCATAATAAAGAAACTATTCCTTACTTTGGTACGGATGATACCGTTGATATTCATGCAAATACATTAAGTATAATAAATGATTTAACATCTTACACTCAATACGCAGTGGATAATTTTGAAATAAATGCTGATATAAATTGTGAAGCATTTAAAGATAAATTTGAAAATGGTTTAGGTGGATGGGTTGCTACGTTTGATTTAACAACTCATAACGATAGACCTAGATGCTTATATAATTTATTATCTTAAGAATGAAAGAATTCAGACAAGTAGCACAGGTATATGCAGAACTAGCACAATTATATATTGTTAATAGAAGTGTTCCTGCTTATAAAACAGGAAACTTATACGATAGGGTTGGTTTGTATAACACTTATGAGAAGATGGTAACAATAAGACCATCCAAATCAACTACTAAATTCAAATTAGATATTCCTTCAGTTAATCTATCTCTATCATTTGCTCCTCCAGGTGCACGTTATGGAGCAATAGTACATGAGGGTACAGGATTAGGTAGGAATTCAATACCACGTCCGTTCGCAGAAGAAGCTGCTAACGATAGAGTTATGCAGAAAACCATTAATGATGCTATGAAAGGTATAATAAATGATACGGTTTTACCACAAATACGTGCTAGAATTGATAAATCGTTTATAAAGTTGTTGAGTAAAAGGAACTAACCCCAATACAACATTGCTTTTTGTGGTTATATAATAAACAAACTTATGTCATTAAGCATAACCCAATATCCAGCTACCTGTTCTTTAGCACAATCACCTATGGTGTTTACTGTTGCAGAGAATACCTCGGTAGTGTATAGTTCATCATTTCAATATTATGCAGATTTGTATTATTGGGAGGGTGCACCAAATCAATCAGGTTCCACAGGAGATTACACATTAACAAAGTATCCTAATACCAGTTTGGTTGGAATGTTTGATGTAAGTAGAATTATAAACTCAACACTAACTAATTTAGCATTTGATGATACATCAAACGTAAAGTATTATAAGTGTGATTTCTATTGGCAATATACAAATGCTTCAAACGTAATTGTATCATCATCTAAAGTTCCTAGCGGAATATATAAAGCATTAGATGGTTATGCACTATTTCAGGAACCAATCAATCAACAAATTGTATCTAAATCAGCTTACTGGCCTATCATGAGTGATGGACCTGTAACTCAATCATTTTTAGAAGATACTTTAGGTTGGATGTCAGTTTATGTTGGTAATACAGGTGCAACTCAACCTACAAAATTAGTTTATTCAGGTTCTTTTGGTAATGCAAATTATGCATTAACTAGTACCGTATCATCATCAGGACAAATTAGTTATTTCCCAATTGGAATGACGTGTGATGATTTTCCTTTAAGTGAAAATAGTGAATGGTTTAGTGTACAGGCATTTAATGGTAACACACCATTAGGTGCATCAATTCGTTTTGAAAAAGATTGTATCCAAAAGTATCCAAATGTAAGAATCAAATGGAAAAATAGATATGGACAGTTTGATTATATGAATTTCTATATGGTTAATCGCCAGGGATTCTCATCAACAAAAAGAACTTACCAACCACAATTAGGAACATGGCAGGGTACATCTTTAAGTTATCAAGATTATGAAAGTTCAACATTAAATTATATATCAGATAGTAAACAAACCCTAAGTGTAAACACACCATATATTAATGAGGATTATAATGAGATATGGAAACAATTATTAGTTTCTGATGAAATATATTGGGTTTATGGACAGGATTCAGTTGGACAAGGATATAACAATGGATATAGTAATGGATTTGCAGCAGGAGTAACAACAACTGAAGTAGTTAGACCTATTACTATTAGAACTGATAGTACTGTATTTAAAACTGGTGTGAATGATAAGTTAATCCAATATCAATTTGATTTTGATTGGGGACAAGCATATAAATTAATAATATAATGGGTATAGTTACTACACAGGGGTTTGTATTTAAATTAGTTGCAGATGGACAGATTTTAGACCTATTTGCAGATGAAGAAATTAAGTTATCTGATAACGTAACAGGTTTATTTGATTTAGGAGTATTACCAACTGATTTTACACGACAAATTAATTTACCAGGTTCAAAAAAGAATAATGCTTTCTTTGAACACTGCTACGATATTAGCGTACAAAACCCTGATACATTTGCAACCAATATTAAAGTTCCATGTTATTTGGATTTTGATGGTTTGTATTTAGCACAGGGATATCTACAACTTAATAAGGTTAATGTTTATGCAAATAAATTTATTGATTCATACGTTGTATCAGTATTTGGTGCTCTATCTTCATTTGGTATTCAGATTAATAAAACATATTTAACTGATTTAACTAATCTTTCAATATATAATCACACTGCTTCGTTTGATAATATTTCAGCAAGTTGGGGTGGTAACTTATTTAATGGAGATATTGTTTATCCATTAGCAGATTATGGCACTGGGTATAAATATACATCAGGTGATGATTTTTTTGGTATAGATGATAGTGAAGGTGGATTAGCAGTGCAGGATTTTAAACCATCTATCCGTATGAAAACAGTATGGGATGCAATATTTGATTATGCTGGATACACTTACTCAGGTTCTTTTTTTAATGAACCATTTTTAAATGATATTTACTTACTATGTAATAATTCATTAAAATATCCTGAATTTGCTGGAGTTGATTTAGAAGGATATGGTACTATGAAGATATCACCTCTTTCAGGTAGCAATCAAACTGATTTAAATGTACCTCAAAATACAGTAACACGTTTACCTTGGTATAGTGTTGATAAAGACCCACAAAATGTTGTTGGAACAAATTCTTCGTATAATTTAGAAAAAGCTTCAGCATTAAAAGGTATATTAACATTAGAAGTTAAACTATCAGGTTCATTAGGTGCTCCTACAACACAAATATATTACTGGCCTACTGGTTCATCACCATCAAATGTATATACACAATTAGTAAATTTTAATAAATACTTTGAAAATAATTTAAATGCAGCATATGCAAATGGAGATACAGGACAAAATCAAACATATACAATTCAAACTGAATTTGTAACTTCTAAATTAAATGCAGGAACATATTATTTTGGTGTAAATTGGTACGACCAATATTCTCCACCATATGATAACTTCTCATTTGTGTTAGACCCGGGTGGTAAACCTAAATCATCTTTAGAGATAACAAAGGTAACACAAGCTGCTGATGGTAGAGTTATGGATATTGCATTGAATATGCCATTTGGTACTAATGGAATTAAATTAATTGATTTTATTAAAGGAATACAAAAGAAATTTAATTTAATAATATATCCATCTAAAACAAGGAAAAATGAATTCATAGTTGAAACATTTAATAATTGGTATAAAAATGGTGAAATAAAAGATTTTAACAAATACATAAATTTAAATGAAAAGATAGAAGTAATTCCAGCTAATAACTTTGCAGTAAACGAATTAAACTTTGGTGATACATTAGATACTGATTATATATCTCAGCAATTTAGTAAATTAGCTAATAGAGAATTTGGTAAACAATATTATACTGATACACAAAATTTCTTTTCGCAAGGTAAGTTTGAGGTTAAAACAACTTTAGCATCATCTCCTTTAATTAAAATAACAGGAACAGGTTTATCAGGTAGTGTTGGTGGATTAAATCCTAATGTAGTAGCATACCCTGTAAATGGTGATGGATTAGTTCAATTATCAACTTCTAATAATTTTTATGATGTATGTAGTAGTTACTACTCACCACAAAGAGTTGTTTATTCTACAACTGGATTAATTGAAGAAAGTGCAGTATTATATTATGATGCATATGGAACTAATTTAGTAACAGGATACATTTATGTTGTTGATAGTGGTAATGATTGTAGAATATGGCATTTAAATAATTCAACTGGAATTGTTGAAAATTCTGCACATGAAAGATGTGCTGATTTTGGAGGATGTGTTTAAAATAAAAAATTATGGGTCAGAAGATACCAATATACATACCAACTTACATTTCAGATGCATCATACAATCCATGTAGAGTATTACCTAGATTATTATTTTATAATGGACAAGTAGATTGTGAAAAATTTTATGTACATGATGAAAATAACTCATCACGTTCAGTATATCAATTCCCATATTTTGACAACTATAATGTTGTATCAGGTTCATTTCCTACTAGCGATAGCAAATCTCTTTTATTTTTAAATGAAACAGGTGTATATGGTGAAATACCTACTGAAACATTATATTCAACTTATTGGGAAAAGTATGTTGAGTTATTATATAACCCACGTACACGTTTATTAAACGCATCTACTATTATACCATTAGCTGATTATTTTAAAATGGAATTAAATGATATAGTTGAGTTAAGGGGTAATTATTATCACTTACGTGCTATTAATAATTACAATATAAAAAATGGTGAGTGTAATATAGAACTATTAGGTCCTATTTTAGATGATGCTTTAGTGTTTACTACAACAACAACCACTACTGCTGCTCCTACTACAACTTCAACAAGTACTACTACATCTACTACATCTACTACAACAATAAGTCCAAATCCTTGTAGTTGTATGGAAATTATAGTTACATCAGCACCTGCTGAAACTTCTTGGTTAAGTTGTTATGGACAAACAACTAATACATTCTATTCCGTAAATGGAACATATTATCAATGTGTTCAAAAAATTGGTGGATTAAATCAAATAGATTTTATTTCTGGAGGTGGTACTATTGGACAAGTAGGTAATTGTAAAACTCAAGATTGTCCTCCTGCAACAACTACTTCAACAAGTACTAGTACTACAACTTCAACAAGTACAACTTCAACTACAACTTCAACAAGTACAACTTCAACTACAACTGCAGCACCTTTCTATGAAATTGTTGATTATGGTGCAAACGCAACTGATGCTTGTTATTCTCCAATATCATATTTCCCTATGACTGGTAATGGAACAACATTTTGTAATTCAACAACATTTACAAGTGCTACATGGAATTCAGTTGCAACTGGAAATTATGTGGTATCTTATAATGGAAATTATCAGGATGTATCACATACATTTGGACAGGGATTTGCAACAGTTAGAGGTGGTGGATGTACGGCATGTCCTACAACAACTACAAGTACAACAACTACAACTGCTGCAACTACATACAATTATTATACTTTAACAAGATATAATTGTCCAAATTGTAATGGTGCTTTAAATGGATTAATTGGTAGAAATAATACAACAGGTGGAACATTAACAACTGGATACTATTATAATAATGGTGATGGATATGTATATAAAATTACTGGATATAGTGCTGGAAGTTATTATGATATAGATTTAGATGGCTCAGCATCAGCTGGAACTGATTGTAGTGGAACTTGCGCAATATAGAAATAATATATGTCAGAAATTATACCAATATACATACCAACTTATATAAGTAATCAATCTTACGCGGCTACTAAAGTATTACCTAGATTATTATTTTATAATGGACAAGTAGATTGTGAGAAATTTTATGTACATGATGAAAATAATTCTTCTAGAGGAGTTAATCAATTCCCTTATTTTGATAACTACAATGTAGTTACTGGTTCATTTCCAACTGTAAATTCTAAATCACTTTTGTTTAATAATGAGGAAGCAGTTTATGGACAAACTCCAACTAATACATTATATTCAGATTATTGGGAAAAATATGTTGAATTATTATATAATCCTAGAACTAAATTATTAAATGCATCAGCTATAATTCCTTTAGCTAATTATTTTAAAATTTCTCAAAATGATATTATTGAATTTAGAGGTAACTATTATCACTTAAGAGCAATTAATGATTATAATTTAAGTAATGGAGAATGTTCAATACAATTATTAGGACCTATTTTACCTGATGCACTTCCATTTGTTATTCCATCTCTTAATTGTGATTATAGTTCATTAATTGTTATATGTAATACAACTACTACTTCAACTTCTACTACTAGTACTACATCAACTTCTACTACTAGTACTACATCAACTTCTACTACTTCAACTTCAACAACTACAACAACATTAGGACCTTTATTTATTGAATATATAATTGTAGCAGGTGGTGGTTCGGGCGGAGGTTCACCACAAGAAGGACCAGGTTTATTAAAAATGTGGCCAGGTGGTGGCGGTGGTGGACAAGTTATTACAGGAAGTATGATTGCAAATATTCCATTAACTATTGGTGTAGGTGCACAAGGACAAAATACATTCTATTTAAATAATGCTAATTTAGTACCTGCATATCCTGCAAATGTTGGATTCTTTAGTGGTAGTCATGGAAGTAAAGGGTGGCCTTCTTATATTTCTGCTAGTACTATATATCAAATAGCACAGGGTGGTGGACAAGGTGGAACTTATAATGATAATGTTAATCAACCTGGATACCCAATTCCATTCTACCCAGGTGTTTCAACTTTAGGTGGATACCACTCAAATGGAGGAAATGGTGGTGGTGCTGCTATTGTAAGTGCTAGTAGTGCTAATTATCAAATTGTTAGTGGTGGATTATCAACAGGTGGTGGATTTAATGGAGCATGGTCTACTGGTTCTAATTCATTAACATTTGGAACTAATAATGCTGGTGGTGGAGCAGGAGCTGGTGCAAATGGTAGTGGTGCAAATGGTGGTAATGGATTCCAATGGTTAAATGGAGTATATTATGCAGGTGGAGGTGGTGGATTTACTTCAAATGGTAATTATCAAGCTGGATGTCCACAGGGATGTCCTCCTCCAACTGCAGGTACACCAGGTTTAGGTGGTGGAGGTCCATACAATACTGATGGAACTACCGGAGGTGGAGGTGGTGCTTCGTATAGTGCATTCTATCCAGCTAATGGTGGAGCAGGTTTAGTAATAATAAGATATGCAGGAACAACTCAAAGAGCAACAGGTGGAACAATATCAACTAGTGGAGGATATACATATCATACATTCCAATCTAATTTGACTGGTGGTATTTATATAGTAGATGCAGTATCAGGTAGTAATGGAATTACTGGTGGTTATTATGGATACGACCAATCATATTACCTACAAACAGGACAATGGAGAAGTGCTTACACATCATCATTTATACCAATTTAATTAATAGAAATGCCAAATAGTATAACATTAACATTAGGAACACCATTAGGTAGTGATTTAGGACCTAACTTCAATCTTACAACAAATGTGGGAAGTGTAACACCTTCAACTGCAACAAGAAGTGAGTTGTTGGCTGGTAAGATTGTTAGTGTAAATGATTTAGCAACTATTATTAATGTAACATCAATTGGAAATTGTACAAATACAATAGCGCAAACAATACCATGCGGAGGAACAACTACAACTTCTACTACTTCTACTACTTCTACTACTTCTACTACTTCTACTACTTCTACTACTTCAACATCTACAACTACATCTACAACTACAACTACAACTGCTGCAATAAGTAATGAATTATATTATAGTGGTATCGGTCATAGTAGAGGTACAGGTAGTTTTTATAGCTCCTTACCTTCGTTCCCACCATATTGTTCGTATGGAAGTAATTGGACAACAGGTTCAACTAATATAAACTCTAGTTTTGTATGTTATTGGACAGGTAGCGTAGTAGCAACACCTGGTTCAACATATAATGCACCTAGAATTGTTAATGGTGTAACAGTACCAGCATTACTTTATACTCCAGGTACGGCTGCTAGCAGTGGAGGAAGTTTTTGTGTACAATCACCACTTTTTGCTACTAAAATTGAAGGTGGAGTAAGCAGTTCTCTTATAATATTCCCTAATACATCAGTTCCAGTTTCAACTGGTGGTAAAATTGAATATTGGAGTTACCCAACTTATGCTTCTGCAAACCCTAATGGATTAATGCCACAACTATATGCGATAACAGGTAGCTCTTATACGTTTACCGATGTTTCACCATATCTACCGGTAGATAAAGTTATTCATACATTCACTTCATCAGGTAACTTCTATTATAATACATTTACATACCCATAATCACAAATCGTTTTTAATTTGTTAAACATATATAAAACAATATGTTATGGAAAATATACGATTCATTTGCGCACAACCTGCCAATTCTTATTATACTTGGCAGGTAGAAGTACTAATTAATAACTTTATTAAACATGGTGTTAATCCTAACCAAATTGATATCTTATGTGCAATAAACAATGATAATGTACCTGATGATTGGAGAAAACTTCAAAATCATTACAATACCGTTAGGTTCTTCTTCTACAATGACACCAGGAGTGATTTTAAGTACATTCCTGCCATTTATTTCAATTTAATGAAGAATCACCTTAAAGCACACCCAGAGCTTCAGGATGAGGTTCTTTTCCTACACGATAGTGATATCATTTTTACACGTAAACCTGAATTAGATTGGGTTCGTAAAAATAATGTATGGAGTATGAGTGATACTAACTCATATATAAACTACGATTACATTCAACAAAAGGATAATGCTATCTACGAAAAGATGTGTGAGATAGTTGGTATTGATAAAAGGATACCTAAATTAATGAACTCACATTCAGGTGGAGCACAATACATTATAAATGGTGAAGGTTGGGAGTTTTGGGATAAGGTAGAGAAAGATGCCATTACTATGTACGATTACTTTTGTGATATAGAACCATCATACGTTAAAAAGTTTGAAGGTGATTATCCATTACAAAAGTGGACAGCAGGTATGTGGAGTTTGTTATGGAACGCTTGGTTAGCAGGACACGAAACTAAAGTTGATGAACGGATTTCTTTTGGTTGGAGCACTGACCCGGTTGATAGAATTGATATGCACTGGATATTACATAATGCCGGTGTTACGGTTGACAATACGGATTTATTTTTTAAGGGTGCGTATATTAGTAAATTACCTTATGATGAGGTTTTACAAGTTGATGAAAATAGAGCATCTTCGTACTATTGGAAACAGGTACAGGAAGTTGCACAAAAAACAATATTAAAATAATGCCACATTCATATCATTACGGAAAAGCTGAAGCAATTGAGTTTATACAAAAAAACACTACACCTGAATCTAAAATATTAGATGTAGGTCCTGGTGTAGGAACTTATGCAGATTATTTAAAACCATTAGGTTACCACATAGATGGATTAGAAATCTATGATGGTTATATAGATGCATACAATCTATCAGAAAAATATAAAAATATATACATTGGAGATATTGTAACTTACGATATATCTGATTATGATTTTGTAATAATTGGTGATGTGTTAGAACATCTTACAATTGAAGATTCACATAATGTGTTGAGTAGATGTAAGAATGTATTAGTAGCAGTACCTTATATATGTCCGCAAGGTGGTGTAGATTTTTATCATAATGAACATCATTTGATAAATCCATATGAAGCACATCAGCAATCAGATTTAACACCATTAGAAATGCTTACACGATATCCAAGTTTAGGTTTGGTATGGAGTAATCATTTATATGGTTATTACTCAAACATTAAATGGAACGGATATTATGCATAAATTAGAAGAAACATTTACGGAAATATATGAAAAGAACTTATGGCAATCTGCTGAAAGTGTTAGCGGATTAGGTTCTGAAATGGAATACGCAAAATCAATTAGTAAGGAATTACCTGTGTTATTACAAAAGTATAACATAAAATCTATTTTAGATATTCCATGTGGAGATTGGAATTGGATAAAGAACGTTGATTTATGTGGAGCATCTTATATAGGTGCAGATATTGTTAAACCTTTAATTGAGGAAAACAAAATCAAATACCCTGGTGTAGATTTTAGAGCATTAGATTTAACATCAGATGATTTACCTAAAGTTGATTTGGTATTTGTTAGAGATTGTTTTGGACACTTAACAAATGAAAAAGTACACAAATCATTAGATAACATAAAGAGAAGTGGCAGTAAATACCTACTTGCAACCTCATTTACTCGTTGGAATACTAATCCTGATATAGTGGATGGTGGTTGGAAATGCATTAATTTGCTAATTGAACCATTTAATTTAAAACCTGTTTACTTAATAAATGAGGAATTTGAGGTAGGATACCCTCATTATAACGATAAATGCATGGTATTATTTGAATTGATACCCACTAACAAACCCTAATAAACGTGTTATACAGTTATGATAAAGGTAGTAATTGATTTATTAAATGTTGGTGATTATTATGGAATGAGTGAAAGTGTTGATTTTGCCAAAGGTAGACATCAATATCCTTCAACTATAAATCATATTAAATTGTTACTTAAACGAGTTTGGAAAAGTAAAAAATAGATATGGCAGATAATACAACCACATACACCGCCGTAATTGAAACTGAAGTAAAAGGTACGGATGAAGTAGAACAATTAGGTGATGAAGCTGAAAAAGCTGATGGGAAGTTTAAATCCCTTCGTACTCAAATTAGAGAAACTACAATAAAACTTCAGGAGTTAGCAGATAAAGGACAGGAGGGTACTAAAGAATTCAAAAAGTTATCCAATCAATTAGATGAATTAGGAGATAAACAAAAGAAAGTTGCTTTCCAATCAGGACAAATTGAAGATAAATTAGCAGCTCTACCAGGACCTATTGGTGCAATTGGTAAAGGTTTTCAAACTGCAAAAGGTGCAGTTGATACATTTGGTGTAAGATTGGCAATTGCAACAGGTGGTATAACACTTATCATTGGTGCAATTATCGCAATGAAGGATGCATTAGGTAAGAGTGAGCAAGGACAGGCTACATTAAATAAAGTAACTGATGCATTCTCTAAACTATTAGCACCATTATTAACAATGGTTTCTGCAGTAGCAATTCCTACATTTGAATTCTTTGCAAAGGTAATTAATAAGGTAGCAGATGCTGCTGAATGGGTTGCAACTAAATTAGGATTTACTAAAAAATCAATAGATGGATTTAATCAATCAGCAAAAGATGCACAAAAAGCATTCTATGAACAAGCTGAAAAAGATTTAGAGGAAGCAAAACGTGTAGCTGATGTATATAAAGCAATTGATGAGAAGAATAAAGCAGCAGCGTTAGCAAGACAAAAAGCACATCAGGAGAAATTAGATAAAGCAGCAGAGGAGAAAAAGAAGAAAGATGAAGAAGCTAAAAAGATAGCAGATGCTGGAAACAAAGTATTAGTTGATGCATATATAGCTACCTTATCTCAAAGAGACCAGGATATATACAACGCTGGTATCAAACAAAATGAAAGATTATTAGCATTAGATAAAGCTGGTATAACTGATAAAACATCCGTATTAGAACAGGGTAGAATAGAGGTTGCAGCAATTAATAAGAAATACGATGATGAGGCTGCTAAAGCAGTTGAGGATGCTAAGAAGAAGAAAGCAGATGAAGATAAGAAAGCAGAAGATGATAAGAAAGCAAAAGGAGAGAAAGATAGAGAAGATGATTTATTAGGTTTACAAAACAAAATAGATTTTGATAATAATACGTTCCAACAAAAGAAAGATTTAATAACTGCGCAAGAGCAAGTATTATTATCTAATCAGGAACTTACTGAAAATCAAAGAACTCAAATTTCTCAACAAGCTGCTCAACAAAGAAAAGCAATTGATGAAGCTGAAAGAGATGCGAAAGCAGAAATACTATTAGCACAAATTGATTTAGTTGGACAGTTTGGTTCATTGATGCAACAAATTGCAGGTAAGAATAAGAAGTTAGCAATCGCAGGTGTTATCGTACAACAAGCTGCAGCTATTGGTTCTATTATTGCAAATACTGCAATTGCAAATGCAAAAGCAGCCGCTGCGTTTCCTTTAACATTAGGACAACCTTGGGTAACAATTAATACAATATCGGCAGCATTAGGTGTTGCATCAACAATAGCTAGTGCAGCAAAATCAATACAACAAATTAATAGTAGTGATAACGCAACATCAGTTAGTGGAGGAGGAGCAAGTTTACCAAACAATGCTATGACACCACCAACCGCACCATCAGTAGCAGGAGCTGCTGCACCGATAATACAGGGAACACAATCTGCAACACCAGGTGCACAAATTGCATCAACACTTGCTCAAACATCAGGAAAACCCGTTAAGGCGTATGTAGTTTCAGGAGATATAAGTTCACAACAGGCGCTTGATAGAAGAACATCAAACTCTGCTACCTTTGGTGGGTACTAATATATACATATATATAACTAAATAACCTAACTAAATTGTTAAAGTATTATGAAAGAAGATTTACTATATGAGCTAACGATAGAAGATGAAAATGATTTTATCTATGCAATATCAATGGTTACTGAACCCGCTATTGAAAGTAATTGGATTTACTTTGGTAAGGAGAAAGTTCAGTTAGCTAAATTAGATGATGAAAAGAGATTAGTATTAGGTGCAATCCTTATACCAAATAAAAATATCCTGAGGTTGGACGGTGAGGGTAACCCTTATCATGTGTTTATAAAACCAGAAACAATCAAAAGATTATCAGAAATTTATTTGGAAAAAAAATATACTGATGCAGTAACTATTGAGCATGAAAGAACTGTTGATGATATCACATTAGTTGAATCATGGATAGTAGAAGATACTAAAAGAGATAAATCAGCAGTGTATGGTTTATCATTACCTAAAGGAACTTGGGCGGGTACGATGCACGTTAAGAATGAGAAGGTGTGGAATGATTATGTAAAAACAGGAATCTTATCGGGATTCTCAATTGAAGGCATATTTTCCCATCAGTTAGTTAAGAACTCAAAAGAACCTGCTTATCTTAAAAAAGAAATTAGTGATTTAACTGATGAAGAAGCTAAACAATTATTAGCTACAATACATTCACTTTTAATAGATGATGTTAAGTTAGAACAACCTTCAGTTAATAGTACATATGCAGGTGAAGGACCTGATGATAAAAAGAAAAATAAAAAAGATTACACACATCCTGCATTAGTGGGAACAAAAAAATAATATATGGCAAGCATAGTAGAAATCGTATCATATTTTAATTCAGCTAAACAACAAGCAATTGTATGGCATCAACAAACAACTGAATTAGGAGAGCATGAAGCTTTAGAAAAATTTTATGATGAAATTGTAGATTTATTAGATGAATTAAGTGAAAGTTATGCCGGCATATATGGTAGATTAAAAGGATACGATGTACATGATTTAGCAGATTGGACATCAACTGAAGATACAATTACATATTATAAAAATTGTTATAGTTGGTTACAAACTGAAAGAACATCAGCACCGCAAGATAGTTGGATTCAAAACCAATTAGATGAGATTGCACAATTGTTAGGACAAACACTTTATAGATTAACTCTTAAATAATGTACGCAACATTATAATATGAATCATAATTTAGTACATAAAAAATTACAACAATTTGAATCTTATTCTGATTACCCTGATGGTGTGAAAGGAAATGCAAAGAGAGCATTAGAGTATGCAGATAAGAATGGTTGGGGTAGTTGTGGAACTCCTGTTGGTAAACAAAGAGCAAATCAATTAGCTAACGGAGAACCTATTTCAGTAGATACAATCCAAAGAATGTATTCATTTTTAAGTAGACATGAAGGTGATTTAGTATCATCTAAATCATATGGAGATGGTTGTGGTAAACTTATGTATGATGCATGGGGTGGAAAAGCAGCATTAGGTTGGAGTAGAAATAAACTTAGACAATTAGGATTACTAAATGAATAATAATATAGTACATAAAAACATTCTTAAGTTTGCTATAAACGAAGTATCACTTAATCAATTTGAAATATGGTTAGGTGAAACATCATCAGATGAACCTATGTATATATGGTGGAGAACAAACGAAGGTAACAATAGAAGATACTCTATGTATTGGGATAGTGCTGCGTATGTAGGTGGTAATGCTGGAGGTAGTGATACAAAAGCTGCAGAAGGTATGTGGAACTTACAGGGTGATTATCCTAGAGGAGATTGGAGAACATTAGATACCAATACCGTAACACGCTTTAGTTGGAAAGGTAAGGCGTATCGTATAGGTTAAACTTTACATAACCCAACCTCAGCTAATTGTTTTCTTACGGTGTATTCATCAACACCAAATATTCTAGCGAAACCAGCTACACTAAATCTTCTATTAGTTAAAGGAGAATAGTTTTCAATACAAAATTGTATTTCTTCTTTCGTTAATTGTTCCTTATTTAAATATGGAATACCAACTCCTGTTTTATCCCATTCCTTTTTAAAAGTATCATAGTGAGAACTAATTCTATTAAATACTTTAGTGATGTAATGTCTATCAATTGATTTACCATCTATTACCGTTAAGTTATTCATCAAATCTCTACGATTAAAACTTTCAATAGAATCTATATTCCTCATTAATTTAATAACTTCATTAAGAACAGGTACAAACTTTCTAGCAGCTGCAGTAGTTAATTTCTCTTTATTAGTTTCTAAATAATCAGCAAATGCATTTAATAAGTTTGCTTTATCTTCCATTTCTTCTACTCTACCATTATCTACATCAGCGATATCCCAATTCTCATTTAGTACATCTAACTTAAGAGTTTTCTTTGTACTACTATATCCTTTCATATTATGAAAGATATAATAGTTTTTAGCACATATTGTCATATAAGAAAATGCTTTACCCTTACCTTCTTTGATTCGGTATAACCTTTCACTTAAGTACCCAACACAATCGTATTGAATATCTAATGGTTCACCATCTATGTATTCAGGTTTAATTTTATTATAATACACCTCTGCTATTTTAAATAGAGCTGGGTATATTATAGTAAACAACTTATTCTTCTCACTTTCAGTTTCCGCAATATTATATTGGTGGATTGCAGATTCAATCCCTTCGTGGAAGTAGTTGTTGCTAGGATTCTTTTTGCGTGGCATGTAACTTATAGTTTATATAATAATAACAAACGAATTAACAGTTGTTATATATCATAGAGCAAAGGTACGAAAAATATCTGATAAAACCAAATTAATATGCCAATACCAAAACCGAGCGGTGGTGAAACACAAAATGATTATGTGGGAAGATGCATGCATGAGATAGGAACTGAATACGATACTAATGAGCAAGCAGTTGCTATTTGTATTAATACCTACCAAAAAGGTACAATGAGTAAAACCAAAGAACAAAGAGTAGCTGATAAGTTATCAGGTATATATTTGTTAGAAGGGTTAGAAGGAGCATGTTGGCCGGGATACGAAGCTATTGGTACAAAGATTTTGGACGGTAGAGAAGTTCCAAATTGTGTACCAATTAAATCATAAATCATATATACCCTATATATATAACCTGTTGAGTACGCTATATTCTATTATCTAAATTGCCATTTATATTTTCCATATAGTACTCAACATAATCCCACTTCGGTGGGATTTTTTATTATAAAAAACCCCCGGTGGAAAAGACCGGGGGAACATTAGGGAACAATGACGAAACCCTAATTATTGTGAGTAAACAATTACTTATTAAAGTGAGGGGAGATTCTATTAACAAACCTATTAACAAAACAAACCTCTCCCCAACACTTAACTATTTTTATTCAACCTAACATCATCTACTTCCTTTGATAATGTTTTGAAGTATCTTATCTTACCTTCATCCTGCGCCTTCTTACACGCGGGGTATATGATATCCTGAAACCCTAAGTAGTACGCCTGCTTCTCACTCCACGCTTTAATCACAAATGGAGGAAACACTTTGTTACCTTTATCCGTTTCAATTACAAACTTAAGTGTATATACAAATGAGTTAGGGTCACTCTCAATCATCCTACGGGTCTCACCTTCTATCTCTTTGTGGGCCTCATCACTTAACGTATTCCATAGTGATTGAAACCTACGTTCAACGGATACAATCCTTTCTTCTAATTCTTTTATTCTATCTTCCATAACTTATTTATTTTTTCGGTTTCTACATTCAATCCATTTATCTAATTGGAATCCCTGTTTAACACAAAATATTAACTCACCTTCTTCAAGGGCTTTTTCAGTTTCCCAATTACCATTTGGGTTTCTACTTTGGTCCCAATAGTAATCGTATGCATCTTCTACGTTAGCGAATGATAACCTATCATCCGTATCATCTATACCAAAGATTTTATCAAAGGTATCTAACGAATCCTCTAAAGTACGAACTACATTACTATATTTAGTAATCCAAACATCCATATCTTCCTCACTACCATATCCCAATTCTTCCCAATCACCTTCGTTTAATTCATTTAATGCAACTCTATTCCATCTAATATTCTCTATTAGGTAATCTCTATATTGTGTATTCTTATTCATATTGTTTGTTTTAATAAGGGGAGTGTATTTCAACTCCCCTAATGTTTTATTAAAGTGTATTTAGATAGGTTTCTAAATCAGTTATCTCTTTCTTATCTCTAAGGTATCTCTCTAAAAGGGATTCGTAATCTCTACTAAATGTACCCTCAAACACTTTCTTTTTGTGTGTTAGGTAATCACCTAATAATAACCCTTCCGCAAACTCTTTTGTGATATCAAACTTTTGTTTTACCTTAGTGTACACATACTCTAACCAATCTTTGTAGTAAGTACTTTCTCTCCATCCATCAATAAGTTTACTTCTAACATCCGCATGAGATTCTAATGATTCATCCTCATTGTATTCCCAATATAAGGTATCTACTAACCTATAACATTTGTGTATGTTACCCCTCTCAACACCTTCGTAAACGATATTTAATGAATCACATAACTTTTGGTGTTTCTCATTACCTAAATTGTAAAGTGTTTCTGATAGATACTCATTGAAATTATGAACTAAAACACCAGTAATCACTCTACCTAAGAATGGTTTTCTGATATCACATACATTGAAATCATCTTTCTCACCAACAATGTAATATGTTTCTACTACATCCATATTACGGATATCCGAAGTATCATACATATCATCCATTACATACCCAACAACATCATTTTTTATTGATAGTTGTGAACGTAATTCTTTTAATTCCTCATCTATGTAAGAATACAATGGGGAATTTGAATACGATTTGTTGTATTCGTTTAAATCAAATGTACCTTTTTTGATAGTGAAAGGTGTAACACTTTTCGTTGATTTACTCATAACGTTTTTGTTGTTTTTTTGTTTGAGTTGAGAAATACTCCCAACCCTTAATACCATAAAGATACGATAAACTACTCATATTTCCAAATAATTGATAAACTATTTTACACATTTTATCCACATTTTCATAACTCATTGATTATCAGCACTTTACATATATACCCCTTTTTAACCGATTTAAGGAGGGGTGGGGGTTCTTTGGATGGATACCCCTATAACCAAAAGATAGGGGAAATTAGGGGTATTTCTACCCCTTTTTTACCCCTACTTACTATGAATTCCAATCCACTACCTTATCCATTTTCTTAAGTGATTCAGTTAAATCCGAATCCTTTCGTACATACTCTACAAATTTTAAGGTTTTCATTACCATCTCCAATGGGTTTCTTTTGAAACACTCACTCCATTCGTTGATAGTTTTAGTATCTTTATCCATTAGGGATTTTGTAAGGAACATTGTAACTACAAATATCTCTCTCTCCATAATTTTCTCTTTGAAGATAGGATACTCTTTTGATAAAGAACTTCTGGTATCATCTATGAATTGTGAAAACACACCACTTTGTAACATTTCAATAATGAATTCAAATATCTTATCATTTGATTGAGTTAATACTTTTGTTTGGAGTACCGCAAAATCCTCATCGGTTAAACCCTCTTTACAAATTGATTCCAATTTGTTCATCATTGGTACATAATCACTCTTAACTTTGTACACATTCTTTTTTGTGTTTTTGGTAGTAGTACTACCTTTTCTTTTCTTACTCATAACGTTGTTTTTTTTTGTTATTGTTTATTGTTTATTTTTGAATGATTGAATCTATTTGTGATAATATCCACATTTTTCTAAAAGAGATATTAGCCCATTGCTCCATATCCTCATTGGTTAATGTACTTGGTTTCTTACTATCTAATTCAGATAAGATGTTTTCGGTTTTTCTTAAATTTACGTTTAACCACTCTACTAATTGTTTTTCTACGTTCGTCATAATTGTTTGTTTTTTTATTTATGGTTGAAGAATACCCTCAACCTTTATATACCCAAAGATAGGTGAAACTACTCATAATTCCTAATTATTTGGTAACTATTTTTGATATATTTTTATTTATAATGTGTAACTGATTGATACTCAATAAACTATTTTGTAACTGATTGATTATCAGCAGGTTGCATATTCTCATAATCTAACTCATTGATTATCAATGGACTATGTTTTGGGTACACTTTAGTAGGGTTTTCATACTCTACCTCAACACCACTATAAGCCCTACCCAAATCAGTACCTAAACTCTTTAATCCTATTATAATACCATTTTGGATATTGATTGCAGTAAAGAACTTTGAATCAGTTTCGTACTCACCATTCTCATACTTCTCTTTTATTTCACACTTCTTTTGAATAGCTAACCAAATCTGATGTTTGATATACATTTGGATGTGTGGTATTCTAACCACTTTTATTGTTGTTGCTTGTAACGTTTTCATATTTTATATTATTTTATTTTACCTTCTCTTTTGTTTATTAAAAATTGTTGATACTTCTTCTCAATACCATTTAACCTTTCGTTATTTTCGGGCAACCATTCACCACGTCTTACCCATCCTCTCATTACTGAAATCATACCTTCGTTAAAAGCACCATCAAAATACATTGGTGAATACTCATCTAAAAACTCAATGTAAGAGTTCATTCGTTTAATTTGTTTTTGTGTTAATTTTTCCATAACGTTTGTTAGTTGTAGGTAACCACCCTTTTAATTGTTTGATATATGTAAAGATAGGTAAAACTACTCAATATTCCTAATTATTTAGGTACTTTTTTCCACATTTTATCCACATTTGTGCAACTAGTTGATAATCAATGAGTTGCATATTAGGTAAAATAAACCCTATTTTATTTGGTAGTTTTAGATATTCTTCGTATCTTTGTTAAATGAAAGGAAACTTTACACAAATATCTAATGAGTTAATGAGGTGTATTAACTTAACTCCTACTGAAAAATCTTTATTAGTTATACTATATGGGTTACCTAAAACATTTGTAATACGAAAGGAAATACTGCACAAACTATATGGGTTTGGTGTTACACAATTAGATACTGCATGGAAAGGTTTAAAGAAAAAAGGTTTTATTATTTCAAAAAGATTACCTTCAAATGGTAAGTTTAATAATTGGAAACACACCATCAATATTACACCAGTAGGTTTTACACCCATAGGTTTTACACCCATCCAAAACATATCCATTAAAGAAGATTGTAACCCAGGTAATATTTTAAATAAAAAGATTAACAGTTCCCAGGATACTGCTTCCCAGGGTATTGCTGATATTGATATTGAGAAATCTTTTGCTGATATAAAAAAGATTTTAAATAATTATTAAGAAGTTTGGTAGTTTCAGTTTTTATTCGTATCTTTGTTAAACAATTAAATTATATAATATGGCACAGTACAAAAGCAATGAGGATTACCAAAAGGAATTACTCATTCAGTTTGATGAATTATCATCACAGGAATTAAAAGGGTTAATCTCTAAATGTAAAAACTTCTTACCAAAGTTTGAAGTAGAAGATAGTAATAGGGATTACCTAATCAGTAACATTATAACACAATGTGAAGAAATGAAACAAATCACTTTCAATCAATGGAAAGCATTATCAGCTTTTTGTAGAGATTGCACTAAGTTGGATATGGTTAATAACAAAGTTAAATCATTGGAAGACCCGATTGATTATGTATTTGATAACACTCCAAATGCTATTGATTTAAATAAACTATCTCCAGCTCAATTGGAAAGTTACTTACAAAATGAAAGTAAGAATAAGTTAAGCTCAGATATGAATAGAGTTATTGAGGAAGCATTTGCTGATAGATACAAAGTTACCAAAGAAGGTAAAGCAATTAAATTACCAAAATCAAACTAATGGATAACTTAAAACTAATAGATGGGTTTGATGATTATTATATCTCACCCGATGGTACAATTTATAGTACTAAATACTCAAAGAGATACAACCACGAAGGTAAGTTAAGATTATTGAAACCACGTACACATCCATCAGGATATTTATATGCTGGATTGTTTAAAGGTGTTGGTAGCAGTAAACAAAGATTATGGAGAAGGGTTCACAGGTTAGTTGTTGAATCTTTTATTGGACCTATACCTGATGGGTTAGAGGTGAACCATAAAGATTTAAACAAACACAATAACAACGTTTCTAATTTGGAAATTGTTACTCGTAGACAAAACATAATTCATTTTCATGCAAACAAAACAAAATAAGAAAAACATATTAGGTATGAGTAAGAATGATGGAGCAACTTCTTTTATGGGAGTAACTAAACATCAGGCGTTTACTCACCTTAAGATTAAATGGTATCGTTTTAAATACTCAATCAAATTAGGAAGTTGGTTAGAGTTTCTGATAGAGATATTCACATTAGGAAAGGGAGAAGCTATTGCACTTTGGATATCAAAGAAAGTGTTTAAGAAAGATAGTTGTGGTTGTTGTGAAAGGAAACAATGGTTAAACCGATTAACAAACCCTAACTACAATGGATGGTGTGATAAAATAAAATTATATTAATATGGAAGAAGTTAAAGATTACTCACCATTCAATCAGGTTGAGTTTGAATCAATGGCAGCTGATTTAGAATCAGTAGGTGCTTATCTACCTGAAGATAAACTTAATATCTTTTGGGAAAGATGTACACGAATTAGAGGTAAGGGTGAACCACGACCATGCAGTTGTGGGAGTGCCGGTCCTCTATGGGGAAAGTGTGTAGAAGATATTAGAAACTTTGTAAATGCACGAAAGTAAATTAACTTTAGAGCAAATATTAAAAGAGAACAACAGGAGATTAGATATACTATGTAAAACTAAACACACCTGGTTGCTTAAAGCAGCATACAACATAACGAAGAATGCAGATGTATCAGATGATTTAGTTTCTGAACTTTATTTATATATTGCGGAGAGGGGTAATCAAAATATATGGTATGGTAAGAACGAATTCAATATGATGTATCTGCATTCTTATTTGCGTACACGTTGGATAAACCTAATTAAGAAAGCATCTAAAACTGAAAAGATATCAGATGATTGGGATACCGTTGATGAGGAGTATGATATAGATTTAGATATGAAGATACAAGCTACCTACGATGAAGTAGTAGATGAGATACAACAATTACAAAAAACAAAGATGTGGGGTTCAGCAAGGTTAGCAGAGTTATACCTGTTTAACGATGAGATGACGTTGGACAAACTATCTAAAGAGATTGGTATAAGCAAATCTACTTCGTTCTTAAATGTACGCAAGATTAAGCAACACATAAGAAACACCAAAGTAAATCCTTTCCGTTAATGGAGTTAAGAGAGATACCACGCAAAGTTGGAAACGAATATATAAAGATATATCACTACACACATAAGGTATGCACCGGAACAAAGTGGACACTAGGTGTAATAATAAATGGAGAGATAAAAGGTATTATACAATTAGGGACAGGAGTACAACCTAGAGCAACGGAGCAATGGGTTAAAGGAACTAATAAGGGAGAGTGGGTAGAATTAAACCGAAATTGGTTAGCAGAAGATTTACCACATAATTCAGAGAGTAAGGTAATGGGTTTAATGTTCCAATGGTTAAGAGTAAACCAACCACATATTAAATGGGTAGTAACATTCGCAAACGGAGCAGCAGGACATGTAGGGATACAATATCAAGCGAGCAATTGGATATACACAGGTTATAATAAGGTAGGAGGGTTTTGGGTAACTAAAGAAGGTAAGATGATACACTCACTAACCCTATACTCAAAAGGATTTAAAGATGTTAAGAGAGAAACGTTAGAGAGCATATATGGTAAACCCTTATATAGAGTAGTGGGTGGACAGTTCCGTTACTTTTATTTTATACACAAAGGAGAGAGGAAGAACCTTATTCTAAATGAACTACCATATCCTAAACAAAGAGATTTAAAAGATTACATAGAGATATTAGATGCGAACTGGGAAGGACCTAAACCCCTATGGAATAAAGTATCCACATTGATAGCAGAGAATCATCGTAGAGGTAGCATATCTCCTCAACACTCAACGATAAATACAATATGGTGGTAGAGTGTTATAATATATAGAAACGATTAAATATCGTATCAAAAACGAATATGGAAAAGAGCAGAGAGCATTTA